>OFHM01000190.1_pt1 | contig 58764 bp, 66 predicted proteins | sample 1521311 | NCBI WGS metagenome assembly OFHM01 (sample SAMEA3504083, study PRJEB24116) | mouse gut metagenome | biome: mouse gut; feature: mouse-associated habitat; material: faeces | place: Denmark | collected 2011 | reverse complement strand
TTGATATTTCTAATATTGCTTTTTCCCTAAATGGTACAACTGCAATTTTTACTTCTTTATTACTTTTAGAACAAATGGCACAAAATTTCTTGTTATTTACTCCCACATACTTTTTGTATTCTGATTTACTAAAATACTTTGGGAAAAAAATATATTATTATGATTTTTACAATATACAAGATGTTAATTTGAAATATTTAGAAAATATATTAGATAATAAACAAATTAATGTAGTAGTTATCACAGATCCTTTATTTTCAATAGGGAAAACAATTCCAATCGATTTTTTAGAAAATATTACAAAAATATCATCAAAGAGAGAAATAATAATATTAATAGATGGAATGTTTAGTAATTTAATTTGGGGAGAAAAAATTGACGAACTTTTACCAACTAAATATTTAGAATTTCTCTTTCGTTATAAAAAAGTAATATATATAGATTCATTAACAAAAAAGCTAGGATTAAATGGTAATAAATTTTCTATAATATATGCCAATAAAGAATTTATTTCAAAATTGCAAAACTACCAAATATATACTGTAGGTAGCTTTTCATCGTCTCAAATATATATGATTGATCAATTATATGATTCAAAAAATAAAAATTTAATTATTAATCAATTAGAATCTTTAAAAGTTAAATCTCAAAATATTTATAAGCTAGTAGAGACGATGATACAAGGTACAGATATCAAATTATATGAAGTAGATAGCGGATATTATTCGTGTATTTCTATTCCTAAGAAATATTTCAAACAAAAAAACGATATACAAATTTTTAAAACACTTCTAGATGAATGTGGTATCATTACATTGCCATTATCAATATATCATTTCAATACCAAAGATAATTACGCTTTTCGTATTAATTTATTAAAAAATAAAAGTAAGATTCTAAATTCAATTGACAAAATTATTGAATTTTTAAATGTTTTATAATATTTTCCTAGAGATTGTTTATAAATCTATTAAAAATAGTTAAAATCTTATGTCGTATTTACTGGTAAGAGTGTAATGAATAAACTTATTTTTATGTTTTATCTACAAATTTAATTCCTAAATCAATTATTTTGGATAACTGATTTTCATTTATAATATCTTCTGTATTAAATTTTTCATCTTTAAATAAACCTGTGGTTTGTAATAAATAGAGGGATTTTTCAATATAATCAATTTCCTTTTTTGTATATTTTTTTCCTTGTAGGCCATCTAAAGTTAAAGAGGAAAGTTTAATTTGAATACGTGTCTTTAACATGAAATTTGTTGCATCTTTAATAATTTTATATAATGTAAGAATTAAAAAAGCAGATGCAAGAATTTCGAATGTCCATGACCCTTTTTTGATAGATAAAATTTCATAATATTTTTTATTACCATTTATTTTTAATATTTCTTTTAACATTTCAAATGTATTTTTTATAAAATTTTCTGCTTCTTCTTTATTATCGTAGTCTAATCTTATAATTGCACATAATTCGCTTTCTACAGGTAAATGAGAAATTTGAGAATATGAAAAAGGCAAACCAGCAAACATTTCATTAATTTTAAAAACCTCAGCTTTATATGTAATAGCTTCATTTACTTGAAAAATATTAAAATCTAAAGAATTGATATACTCAACAATTTTAAAAGTACAATATAAATCAAAATTTTTTCTAAAAAAATAAAATCTTATTAATTTAAATATATTTAATAATTGCTTTTCCCTATGAATAAAATCTTTTTCTATAAATAATTCAGAGAATGCCTTTTTATATAGTTTCAAATGTTTGGATATAGTAATATCTTTATTGTTATCAAAAATAATTTGCTGGAGAATTAATATATTTAAATACTCATAATAACTATGCTGTTCAATTAAATCATTTAAAATGCTTATAATTATTTCTTTATTATGATATATATCAACGATTTCTCCACGATACTTAAGAATAATATTTTCAATTTTGCTATCTGCTATTAAATATGTAAACCAATAATCTGCTCCCCAAACTACTTCTTTTAACTCACAATTTTCAAATGAAAAGTTTTCAGCGTGCATTGTTGACAACTCACATTTAAAAAATGTACAATTTTTAAATTGAATGTCTTCAAACGTCGATCCTTCAAAATCACAATTTTTAAAACTACAATTTTCATATATTACATCATAAGCACTAGCACAAAACTTTTCATTGACAAAAATGCAGTTTTTAAAAACACTTTGTTGGATGGATGAAGAATAATTGTTATTTCTAAATTCAACGTTATTAAAGTATACATTTTTTATTTCTGAATTTCCAAAATCGCAATCAAAGAAAAATGATAATTTAACATAGACATCGATAAAATCGACCATATCAAATGTAGTACATTCGAACTTACATTGATAAATACGACTTGCCCTAAAATCACTTCTATAAAAGGAAAAGAGATTATCCTTTTTCCCTTCAAAATCTAAAGACTCAAAAATATAATTTCTAAAATTATTTTTTTCATATTTCTTTTTACCAGTATCAATAAAATACTTTGCATTTGTAGGTAATGACATATATTTCCAATCCTTTCTAATGATAATCGTGTATTATCGATAGTAAATAACGAAAGATATTGAGGTATAAGTATTAATTTTATTGTTATAATATTTTTCTTAAAAGATTTGAAAAATAATCATAGATAAATAGTTATTTTGATGTAAATGATTTTTGATAAAATAAAATGGTGCTTATGATTTTAAGCATTTTTTTATTAAATGATTATTTTATATTTAAATTTTTTGTCTTTGAATTATACAGCATAAAAAATAAATCAAGGTAGTACAAGTCTCCACCTTGATTTTTATTTTATGCTGTATCTTTTTAGAAAGTGAGGCAGGATAAAAAGCCTTAAGCTTAAAAGAAAAGAGGTGAAAAAAATGAGGTTACAAGGTATCAGTAAAGAATTTAAAGGAGTAGAAGCCAGCAGTTTAAAAATTGGTGATATTACAATTTGGAATTATGGTTATAAAGAAGAAATTTTAGAAATGTATTACAGCAAATCTAAAAAAACAATTAATTTTAAAATTAAGAGTCTTAGTAATGGTAGTATTCATACTAGACGGTTAAGGGCTACAACATTAGTAGTAAAATCACAATAAATTAATATAAAAGGAGCTAAATTATGGAAGAAATATTACTTTATTTTTCATTGAAATATAATGGTAATTTTGATGAAATATATAATGCTGTAAAAAATAAAGAACAAGTTAATGATGAATTAAAAAAAGGTTTATTTAAAAAATTAAAAAGTAATTATACAACTATCATATCTAAAGATTATCCACAAACGTTGAAAAAAATTATGTGTCCGCCATTTGTTTTATTCTATTATGGCAATCTTGATTTAGTAAATTCTAAATGCATTGCAATAGCTGGTAGTACTAATCCTAGTGATTATGGTAAAGAAGTAACTGGTAAAATTGTTGAAGGATTATCAAAAGAAAATTTTACAACTGTAGCAGGATTAGGAATTGGAATTGAAAAAATTGTTCATAAAAATTCTATTTACACAAAAGGAAATAGTATTGCAGTTTTAGGTAGTGGTATAGATTATTGTTATCCAAAACAAAATATTAATCTTTATCAAGAAATGAAAATAAATCATTTAATTCTTAGTGAATATCCATATAATATATCACAAACGAAAGAAAAATTAATACATAGAAAAAGAATTATAACTGGATTGAGTGAAATATTATTGGTAACAGAATCAAAGGAAAAAGGAAATGCAATTATAAATGCTGGATTTGCTTTGGAACAAGGAAAAGAAATATTTGCTATTCCTTCACCAATAAATAGTGTATTTCAAGGTACAAATGATATAATAAAAAATGGTGGTAGCTTATTAAATAGTATTGAAGATATTTTAAATAGTAGAGGTATTTGATACCTTTGCTATTTTTTATTGTTAACAAATTAATTATGAAAAGGGTGTAGAAAAAAAGGCCATATTTTTGCAATTATCATAATGATACTATTAAAATGTATTAATAATTTATAATACAAATCTATTTAAAAGTTGTGAAAGAATTGATTATTTTTTCACGAAAAAATAACAAATTTTAATTTAAAGAGGAGGAAAAATGAATAAAGAACTAGATAATAAAATTAAAGATTTAAATAAAATGAAAGATAATGAGCATTTAAAGATTAATAAATGCAAACAAGAAATTCTTGAGGCAAAAAATAAATTAAAAAAAATTGATCAAGATTTGAAACCACTTTTGAAACTTAAACGTGAAGAAGAGCGTTTTAATCAAAAGGTTGATAAGCTTTTAAAAAATGAAAAGCCGAAGAAAAATTTTCATCAAAATGTAAATTTTCCAGAAAACGTTGGATAACGCCTAAAATGTTATATTTAGGCGACCTCTATTGGTCGCAGGTTAGGTCTTTGTGACCACATAAAAAGTTCCTAAATCGTCACTTTTGTGTCCACAAGACAAATCACCATAGTTTGGTGATTTTATTATGGGAATTCCCATACCCTTTGTATACTGTATAAAAATAAAAGGTGGTAATTTTGCCACCTTTTAGATTGGAGAAAAAAATATGATAAAGAAAACAGAAGAAATTCATTTTAGAATTGAAGATATTGAGAAAAAAATAATATTAAAAAAAGCTAAGAATTCAAAATTGAACTTATCAGAATATATACGAACTCAAGCAATTTATGGAGTGAATATATATCTCAATTATGAGAATTTAGATATTCTTTCATTAGAGTTAGCAAGAATTGGAAATAATATCAATCAAATTGCTAGAGGAATAAATAAAAAAATAAAATTTGGTGAAGATGTATTATCAGATGAATTAAGTTCGATTAATGAAGAATTTGAGGTATTAAGAAATTTATTAAATGATTTTACTAATAAAGTTGTAGATATGTATAAAGATGGGCAAATTCTAAAAAATGCAGTTTCTAAAGATTATAGAGATAATAAACTTGAACAGATTAATGAAGGAAGAGAGATAAATGAGCGCAATAGTTAAAGTACATTCGCTTAGAGGAAATATTCAAGATGCAATTGATTATATTTTAGATGAGGATAAAACTGAACCTATTTTAACAAGTTGCACAAATTGCAGTGTACCACAGCTTTCAGGAACAGTGTGGAAATATCAGCAGAATATTAGATTTGATGATACGATGAATTCTAATGGTATACAAGGATATCATTTTATATTATCTTTTGATGATATGAATGTGACTTCTGAACAAGTTCATGATATTGCAGAAAGATTTTTATCTGAAGCTACTAATGATGAATATGATGGTGTAATAGCAGTTCATACTAATACTGATCATTTACATGCACATATAATTGTTAATCCAATAAATAAAAACACTAATAAAAAATGGGATCTTTATTTTAAAAAAGAAATAAATCGTTTTAAAGAAATAGAAAATAGAATTTGTAAAGATTATGGTATAGAACCATTACCAATAAAAAGAGGTACAAGTAGATCTTGGTGGAAACATCATAATGAAAAAATTGGTGATGGACATGATGCGATAATAACTAAAACTTTGGATTATTTAGTCAATAAAGTTCAAAGTTATGAGCAACTAAAAATATATTTAACAAATATTGGTTATACAGTAGAAGATGATTTAGATGCAACAAAACAGATAGATGAAAATAGATTAAGAAATTTTGAATTTACAATTAATAAAAAGCTAATTAATGAAAATTTATCTGACGAATATTCTTATTTTATAAGAATTCCATTTACAAATGAATATTTTCAAATTCCTATAGAAAATGGTACATGGGTAAACGCTGAAAAAAATACTTTAAAATGCAAAATGGATTTGACAAAAAATTATGTAATCTATGATAAAGCAGCAAATATAATTAGTTCAAATAAAAGTGGTAGAATAATATCACAAAATTTAGAGGAAAAGAATAGTAAAGGAGTTCGTGAAGGTTTAAGAATAAAAGTTCCTGGATCAAAATATTTTAGAAGATGTAAATATTTAAAAAATAAAGAGAATTTAGATTTACATTATTCTCTAGATGATATTATAGAGCGAATAAGAAATAATAATGTTGATGAATTGGATCCAAGTATAGCAAATGTTATAAATACTAAACCTGAAGGTAAAAAACAAAAAGAAATTAAGAATATTTTTTATGATAACGCCAATATTAAAACAAAATATAATCAAAGTGATTTTTATACAATGTCTAAACAGCAAAAATATATTTATTTTAAATCTAAAGAGATACAAAATACACTCGATCGTATTGCTACATCATCTGATACTTTTAATGATGTATTAAATCTGTCTAATTTGAAAGATATAAGACGACAGATTTCTAAAGAGTTAAGAAGCATTAACGAAAAAATAAAGATGTTTGAAAATAAATATGATGAGCTTATGGAACAAGTAATGGAAGGAATAATTGATGCAACAGATGATGAAATTGAAAAATTTGTTGGGGAAAATATAACTCCTTTAAGACAAGAAAAGTTCAAATTAAAAATTGAACATAAAAATATAAGCAAACGAATTAATAAAGCAGAAAAAAATACAGAACTATATAAATAGAAGAAGATAAAATATAGTAATTTAACTAAAGCAAAAGAATAAATATGTTGATTTAAAAATTAATTATATAAACATAAATAAATCAGAATATTAATGTAGGTGGTAATTTTGCCACCTTTTAAATTGGAGGAAAAATGGAACAACTAATATTATTAATTATTTCCTTTTGTTTAGGACTCTGGCAAGGGTTAAAAAAAAGGAATAAGAAAAATCAAAAAAAAATTAATGATCTTCAAAGTGAATTAGCTTTAGCAAAAGATAAGATACAAAAACTTGAGCGTATAAATAGAATAGAACAGTATTCCAATAACTCTACTGTAAAAGCAAAGAGAGAAAAACTGGAAACTGATTTAATGACGTATATAACAAGTAGTAATCAAAATTATAAATATCTACTTCATACATCTACATTACTAGATTTTATTTTTGAAATAAATGATTCTAATGATATTATTGGCCACTATATAAATTCTAGAGAATTGCTTGCTATTGTTGATGATTATATAAAACAAGAACCAATTGACATAATAGTAACCTATAAAAATACAAAAAAATTTGTTAACTGCAACATATTATTTGATGATTTTAAATCATTTCTTTATGACTTTAATATTGATGAATATTTAGTAACAAATAGTGAATTTTTAGAAGTAAGTAAATTTATTCTGTTTGATTTTGAATAGAAAGATATGTAGCTTTATAGAGTCGAAAAAGGTGGATAAAGTATATATAAATAATGATATAGTGACGAATTTTTTAGAATCTAAGATACACTTTAATCTTATAAACAAAGGATATGTGCTATATAACTATAATATTCCAATAAGTAATTTAGAAAATATATGTAAAAAATTAAAGGAAAATGGTTATCGTATTTTAAAAGTACGTTATAGATTAAGCTTTTCAATCTATTGTAAAAAAGCCTATTGCTATAAATTAACAAGAAAAAGTTATTAATTACAACAATGTTATCTAAAATAACATCTTTTTAGATATTATATTTTTGGGTAGTGAGCATATGGATATTGGAGATAGATTAAGAGAATTGCGTAAAGAAAGAAGGCTGACACAGAATGATGTAGAAACTCTAACTGGTATAAAAAGGTCATCACTTGCTTTATATGAGTTAGGTGCACAAACACCACCAATAGATAAACTAATTAAATTAGCTTATTTATATAATGTCAGCTTAGATTATCTTTGTGGTATCGATAATCGTACAGTAAGAACTAAATCAAGAAAAAGTGAAGTTTAGATACTGTTTATATGAAAGCGTGTATTGCTCTTTTAGTAAACAGTATTTTATTTTGAAGGGAGGATGTATGAAAATGGTTAATTTAAAAAAATATTTAGATATTGAAAATAAAAAAATTTTTACAAGTATTTTAATAATAACATTGACTTTGGCAAGTACACTAAGTATATATGCATTTACTAGGGATACACTACCAAAGTTTATTTTAAAAGATAAGAAAACAATAAAATTAGAATATGGAGAAAAATATTCTGTAAATGGTATGAGGTTATTGAATACAAAAGGTATGGATGATGAAGATAAAAAAATACTAAAAAATGGATTAAGAATAAAATCAAATTTTAAATATGAGAATGGAAAAGATTTTCCAGCAATAGGGGAGTATGAGATTACAATGTTTTTTAATGATGAAACGCTTGTAAAAAAAGTTAAAGTAGCAGATACTACAGCTCCAGAACTTAGTACAGAATATAGTAGTGTTGATATTGTAAAAGCAACTAATTTAACAACATATGATTTTTCTAGTCTGTTTAGTACAACTGATCTTTCACCTGTGGAAGTAAATTTTGGTACTGATACAATTGATGCAAATACTGTTAATAGTTATATATTGAAAGCAGTTGCTAAAGATAGTTCTAATAATGAATCTTTTAAAGATTTAACAATTAATATTACTGAAGCTCCAAATGAAAATCAGGAACTTATTACAGAAATTGTTACCAATGAAGATGGGACAAAATCTATTCGTAATACTTTAAAAGAAAAAGAAGTATTTCAGGAAAATAATTCTAGTAAAAATTCAACAAGTAGTTCAAATAAAAAGAATTCATCTAGTGGCAATAATACTTCTAGTAATGCGAATCAGAGTTTTGTTGCTAATATGAGCATATCTAATCAAACAACACAAGCCATTACAGTTGTAGGTAATGGTGGTAGCTATGCTATATTAACATTACATACTAAACAAAATGGTATTTGGACAGAGATACTTTCTTGTAATGCAAGAGTAGGTAAAAACGGTATAACAAGCAATAAACGAGAAGGGGATGCTAAGACATCAACTGAAATTTATTCTTTTGGGCAGGCGTTTGGTGTAGCAGGTAATCCAGGTATTTCTAGAAATTGGCTTACAGTTAATAATAATCATTATTGGGTTGATGATTCGAATTCACAGTATTACAACAAATTAGTTGATGCAAATCAAACTGGAATTCAATGGAGTTCTGCAGAGCATCTTGCAAGTTATGGAACTGCTTATAAATATGCTATAGCGGTTAATTACAATACTGCTTGTACACCAAGTGCTGGATCAGCAATATTTTTACACTGTTCAAGTGGAGGATCTACAACTGGATGTATTAGTATAAGTGAATCTAATATGATTAAGATTTTACAGAATTTGCAAAATGATGCACTTATTGGGATTTATTTAAATTCAAATAATTTGTATTAAATATGGAAGGATTAAAAAGATGAATTATAAAATTTCAATGTCATAGATACATTAAAAATAATTGTAATAAATAGTATTAGCAGTATGTTTATATATTTATTTGAACCAGTAATAATTATAGTTTTAGTTATAATATTTTTTGAAACTATTAGAAAGATATGTAAATTAAAGCGGTGGCAAATTTGCCACCTTAAAATATAATATGGAGAGGAAATAATTGTGTATATAATTGGGAAATTATTTAAATATTTATTGTTAAAGCCATTAGCCCTTATTTTATACTTTATTATGAAAGTTGTAGAGTATTTAGGAATGGGAATATTGGCACTGGCATTTTTAATTTCACATTTACTAAAAATAATGGTAGGAATTTATGTGTTAGGTATTTTATTTGGGAAAATCACGGATGATTATAGATATGTTACAGCAATTTGTGGGGCAGTTATTGGAGTATTGCTAAATACGATTATAAAAGGTGTTTTATATATTGTTTATTTGATAATTGATTTTTTAGAAGATTATCTATTTTATTAATCTGCATAGGTGTAGAAAAAAAGGCTGTATTTTTGCATTAACAAGTATGTTATTATTAAAATGTAAAAAAATGAAGGGGATGAGGTAAATGAGGATAAAGGAAATGTTTAACACAAAGAAAAAAGTTATTATAGGGAGTATTTTATTAGGAATAGTTATAATTAGTATTGGTGCAATTTATGCTTTAACAAGATCACAACCAGAATTATTGGTATTAAAGAGAAAAGAGATTACTGTAGAATATGGTCAGCCAATATCTACAGATCCTAAAGATTATTTAAATTTTGATGAAATAGATAGTAAGAAAAAGACAGAAATTTTAAAAAATACAAAATTTAAGTCTAATATAATCAACGAAGTTGAAATTATTACTAATGAAGATGATACAACAAGTGAAAAGGATAAAGGGTATGCAAAAGTCGGTAACTATGAAATAATTTTAACTTATAAAAATGAAAATGAAACTGTAAAAGTTAAAGTAAGAGATACAGTTGCTCCAGAGCTAACTGTCCCTGAAAGAGTAGAGATTATTCGGGGAACAGATTTGGCATCATATGATTTTAAATCATTAATGATTGCTACAGATTTAGCAATTATGTCAGATTTTATTTTTGATACAAGTATAATAGATGTAAATGTTCCAGGAGAATATAGTGCAAAAGTCAGTATTGAAGATGCTAGTAAAAATAAAACAGAAAAAGAATTTAGGGTTATTGTTGTTGCCCCTGCTTCTGATCCAAATGTAGAAATAACTAGTGAAGTTCAAACAGATCCTGTTACCAGGCAGAAAAAAACAGTTGTAACACCAAAACAGAATACAACTACTAATAATACATCAAATTCTAGTAGTTCAAATAACAGTGATACTACTTCTAGTGGAAATAATAACAATGGATCATCAAATGGAAGTAGTTCAGGAAGTTCGTCAGGAGAGACTCCGCCACCTACCCCTCCTGAAAAAATCAAATATTATTGGGCGAAATGTGGGTGCGGATATTATATTGAATCAACTGTATCTATAAATGATGTTAAAAACAAACTGTTTTCTGCAGGACATGGGAATGGTAATAATGGACTTTCAGATAATGGAGATTGCTATCATTATAATTATGGTGCATATGAAAAGTAAACTATGTTAATATCATTTTAATTAATTATATAAAACTAAAAATAAAAGATGGAACTTGTGATCCATCTTTTATTTTTTATCAGTAAAGAAAGGAACGTTATATGAAAATTAAAAATAAATTTAGGTATTTGAAACGAAGGTGACAGTTGTCACCTTTTATTATACTTTGGTATTCTACTGCGATTAGATATAAAAACCAATATTAGAGAAGATATACAATAAAATCTTAATTACATAAACTTGCATTGGCAATTTTTTATTCGAATAAAAGAATTATTTTTAAATTAAGAAATTAAGGAGTGTATAAACACATGAAAATTAAAAAAAATAATAAACTAATTATAGTGCTTATGATGATATTTTCTATAGCGTTTACATCGCTAAATTTAAATTCTGTAAACGCTTGGGATGAAACTATTCCTCATGAGTTTACAAGAGTAAAAAATATCAAGTATCCTGAGTGGTGGGGAAGAAAAATCCCTGGTTTGAAAGGATGGAGTACCTATTCTACTAAGTATAATGGCAAGTGGGCTTACTGTTTGGAATCAAGCAAGAATTCGCCACAAAACGGGAACTATACAGCAGAGGTTATTGAAAATAACCCCGCTGTAAGAAAATTGTTGTACTATGGTTATGGAGGTCCCGCAGCGTGGGGACAATTCGCTGATAACTACGATTTAAAAAATGCTATTTGTCCAGATGATACTTATCTTACTAACGATGATGTGAAATACTTATTGACTCATATATTTTTGTCAGGAGCATATGCTGGTGATTGGAATGGTTTTAATGAAGAGTTATTCAATCAATATTTTGGAGGTACATATGGTACAAATATCATGAATATTTATAGAGATATTTGTAATTTACCTGAACCAGGTTATACTAAATTCAATCCAGGAAGTGCAGGTGGATTTAGAGCTGAATTTGAGGCACGTTTTGATAAAAATACAAAACAACAAATTACAAATGTTGTTACTTTAGAAGGCAATAGTAATTCAACTGTTAATATCTCTTTACCAAATAATGTAACAATTAACATTATTAATGGCATTACACAAACTGGTGGATCTACGACTGTTCATGGTAACCAGAGTTTTTATTTTACAGCGCCTTGTAATGGCTCACCTGACGATATGCCTATTACAGATGTAACAGGACAAAACTGTGAAAAATTTACTGCTTTAGCTATTCATACTGGTTCAAATACAACACAGACAGAAGGGAGTTGGGATTGGGATCCAGATGGTAGTCATTTATATTTAAAAATTAATTGGATGGATTTTGGGAAAATTGAGATTACTAAAACCAATACTAATACAGATTTAATAAATGGGGCAATATTTAATTTGAAATCAGTATCATATGATGGATATTCTGAAAATATTACCATTGCTGATGGTAAATTATTAGTTGAATATTTACCAGTGGGTACTTATGAGTTAAAAGAAATATTTGCTCCTGATGGATATTTACTAAATGAAACAGTATATACATTAACAGTTGCAAAAGACCAAACAACGACACAAACAATTATAAATGAGGAACCAACTGGTTCAATTGATTTAACAAAAGAAATAAATACAGACCAAACTAATGGTATGTTAGGTGAAGCTTATTTTCAAGGAAATGAATATATGCTTAAAGCTAAAGAAAAAATTACTAATAAAGCAGGTACAGTAACTTATTTTGAAAAAGATGCTATTGTTAATACGCAAATAACAGACAATGAAGGTAGACTAAAATTTGATGATTTACATGTTGGTAAATATTATATTGAAGAATCTAAATCTAATGAAACATTAGTGTTAAATCCAAATGATATTGATGTAAGTATCGATTATGAGGGTCAAACAGTTTCTAAAATCTTGCGCTCGACAAACACAGATAATCGTGTCAATATGCAAAAAATAAAGATTTTTAAAGCTGGTGAAAAAGATACGGAATCTGGAATTATCGCAGGACTCGCTGATGCTGAGTTTACTTTTAAATTAAAAAGTGAAGTAGATCAGACAGGTTGGGAACAGGCAACAACTTATGATGTCATAACAACTGATAAAAATGGTAATGCATATACTAAATATTTACCTTATGGTACATATTTGGTTAAGGAAACAATAACACCCAAAGATTATATTACTGCCCCAGATTTTACTGTATCTGTAACTAAAGACTATACTGAATATCCTGATATCGAACAAATTAAAATTATTAATATTAACAATCGTCCTTACACAAGTCAAATAAAGCTTGTAAAAAAAGATTTAGATAGTGGTAAAACTGTTATTTTAAATAGCACAACATTTAAAATAAAAGCACGAGAGGATATAATATCTAATGGTAAAATTTTATATCATGCAGGAGATACAATTAAACAAAAAATTAGTGGAACAACTTATGATAGTTTTACTACTAATGCTAATAATTTAATCGTACCTGATGGCTCATTTAACATTGATAATGATTTAGGAACAATAGTGCTACCATTACAACTAGATGCAGGTAAATATTATATTGATGAAGTTAAGACACCAACAGGATATTTAGCATTAGAATCACGGGTTGATTTTGATGTTGAAAATATTCGTGATTATAATAAAGATCCTGATGGTGATCCAATCTTAGAGATTGTTATTAAAAATGATAAACCTGTTGGACAATTAATCATTAATAAATCAATTGAATTAAATAATGATGCTGATTTATCTTTAGTTAAAATTGATAATTTAAGTAGTATTAAATTTAGATTAACAGCTAAAGAAGATATATTTGATATGGCTGATGGTGATATTATTTATGCTAAAGAAGCAACAGTTGGAGAATATAATTTATCTGAAGATGGTAAATTAATAGTGTCAGATCTACCAATGGGAAATTATGAATTACAGGAAATTAGTACGCTTGATGGATTGGTGTTAGATGGAACGAAATATGAAGTTAAATTTATACAAACTGATCTTACTACTAAAATATACACAGTAACACAAAATCTCGTTAACTATCCAACTGAAATAGAGGTTAGTAAAACAGATGTGAATGGTGAAAATGAGCTTGAAGGCGCTGAAATGATGGTTTTTGATAAAAATGGAGATATTATAGACCAATGGATTTCTACTGGAAAAACACATATTATTGAAGGTCTATTAGTAAATGAGACATATACTCTAAGAGAAGATTTAGCTCCATTAGGTTATGTTAAAGCAAATGATATTTCCTTTGTTGTGAAAAATACAACTGATTCACAAAAAATACATATGATTGATAAAGTTGTAGAAGTTAGCAAAACGGATATTTCAGGAAAAGGATTAGAGGGAGCGACTTTACAAATTGTTTCTACAAAAACAAAAAATATAGTTGATCAATGGATAACAGATGAAACAGGAAAACATGATGTCAATAGTTTACAAGTTGGCGAGACTTATATTTTAAGAGAAGTAAGTGCACCAAAAGGGTATGCTAAAGCCAAAGAAATAAAATTTACTGTTGAAGATAATGACCAAAATCAATCTTTAACAATGAAAGATAAACAAGTGGAAATTTCAAAAGTTGATATATCAGGGAATCAAGTTATTGGTTCAAAACTAGAGATTAGAGATGAACAAGGTAATGTTGTAGATGAATGGATAAATAATGGTAATAAGCACTTTGCTGAAAATTTATCTGAAAACAATAGTTACACATTATATGAGATATATGCACCAGATGGATATGTTTTAGCAAAACCAATAGAATTTGAAGTTACTACAGAAAAAGAAAATCAAACAATTGAAATGATTGATACGATTGCTGAAGTATCAAAAGTTAATGAAAATGATAACTTGTTAAAGGGTGCTGAATTAGAAATTGTATCAACAAAGACAAAAAATGTTATTGATAGATGGACAACAGGACAACATATTTTTGATATTACAGATAATATCAAAAATGAATTGGAAGCTGGAAATACTGTAAGTGATATGATGATAAGTGAAGGTGATTCATCAACATTGTATAAAATTACTGCAAATGCTGAAAGTGGTGATTATACATTGATGTTACAGGCAAATGGTGAAACATCTTATTATAATGTTGATATTGAAGGTAATGAAACAACACATTTAGTACACGGTTTAGTATCAGGACAAGAATATATCTTAAGAGAAGTAGAAGCACCTAGCGGATATGCAACAGCTAAAGAACAAATATTTAAAGTTTGTGAAGATGATGACATCACTTTAACAATGGTAGATCAAATCACAAAAGTTGAAGTATCTAAACAGGATATTACAACACAAAGGGAATTAGAAGGTGCTGAACTAGAAGTCAGAGATGAAAAAGGAAATGTTGTTGATTCTTGGACATCAGAAAAAGAAGTCCATATGATTCAAGGATTAGAAGTTGGAAAGACGTATACATTGGTAGAAATAATCGCACCTAAAAATTATAAAGTTGCACAATCAATTAACTTTACTATCCAAGATACAGGAGATATTCAGCAAATAATCATGTACGATGAATTAATGCCAATTGCTAAAGTAAAGACTGGAGATGGTATTTCTATTAATAATTATTTATGTCTTGGTTATGTTGCATTGCTAGGTATTGTAATTACTTTATTTGTTAGAAAGAAAGAAGTTAGTCAATAGGAGGCTAAAGGTGGCAAATTTGCCACCTTTAATTTATTATGAAAAAAATTATTTTAATAGTTTTTATTTCTTTGTTTATTTCTGGATGTAGTAACGAAACAGATTATACTGTTACCTTTTCAAAAGAAATGATTTTAGACTTAAATTCTAATGACTATCCTATTTCATTAATTTCAAAAATTAATGATGAAGAGATAAATAAAAAGGATGTCATTGATAATAAAAAAATAATTTATAAAAATTTTGTAATTGAATGTAATGATAAAATCGATACTTCTGTTGCTGGTGTTTATGAAATTTCATACAAAACAAATAGTGTAAATGAACAATTGATTAAGAAAAAAGTATATATTAAAGATATTTCAAAACCAGTAGTAAAATTGCTAGTAAAAAAAATAGAAAGATATATTGATGAAATTGATAATATTAACTGGCTTGAATACTTTGAGGTGAGTGATAATAGTGGTACTGCTGATCTTGATTACTATATAGATACAAGAGATATTAAACAAATACCTGGTATTTATACAGTAAAGTTTACGGTGGAGGATAGTAGTGGAAATAACACTACTAAAAAAATTAAGATTATATTAATTGATCGGCCAGTAGAAAATAATCAAGAGTTTATCCAAGATGAAATTCAAGAAAAAAGTAATAAAAAAAATGAAATAAGGAGTGATATAAAGAAAGATAGTAATGAATTAAATGAAATTAATGGGAAAAAGCAGGATGTTAGCATCTATAATAAGTTTTTCAGTGGCAATTCTATTGAAGCTTATAATCAGGCAATTACATACGCTGAAAGTATATTTAACAATGGAAAAGCAAATGGTTATAGTGTTAATCCTACTGGTGAAGGATTTCAAGTTGATTTTAGATAGGTGGCAATTTTGCCACCTTTATTGATATGTAACGAAAGGTAAAAATTATATGAATGAAGAAACAATTCGATTACTTATGATGTATTATAGAAAATTAAAGATTGAATATAATGAAATTTATAATGTATATGAATTTCATGATAAAAATGACAATGTTGCTTTAGTATTAAATCCTAACGAGGTTCAAAGTATTCTTGATAAGAATAATAATGAACACGACTATAGAAAAAAATTAGCTAACTTAACTGATAAGGAGTTAAATAGGGAAGCTGTATATATTATTGAAAAATATTTTGATTTAGGGGATGATCTAAACGGTAATAATTTGAATTATCGTGACTTGGAATTAGCTTTAATGATAGGTAGGGATTTAGATGGTGTAGATATTCCAGGAGATACTCCTGAAGAAAGAGCTCCTATAAAGAAAGAAGAAAAAAATTATGAAAAATGAAATTGAAATTAAAGCTAAAAAATATCATTTATATATTGCAATGGTAATAGTAGCTATATGGATCTTTGCTGTTATTATTAGTTATACACCATTAGTTCGAAACTATTGGATTAATTTTACAGTTCTTTTAATCCTTCAAAATACAGTTAATTTTATTTTTATAGTTGCTATATTGATCATATTTTATATTATTGAGAAAAAGCTTATTCAACAAAAAATAAATAACTATGAAAGAAGGCTTGGCAAGCATAAATGAAGAGTGAACAGGAAATTAAAAATTTAAGTCAAATAGGAATTAGAATGATTTTTAGTATGACAAGTGATTTTACTAACCAACTGAGAAGTGGTTTGAATACATTATGGAATTGGTCAAAGACACATAGCTATAAGGATGTAAAAGGGAAGAAATTTAAGAGTAAAGAACAGTTTATTCTTAAATCAAAAACTACTAATAGAAATGTTGAATTTGCTAAAGATGTTATTAGAAATAATGATAGACAAATAAAGATTTTTCTTAAGTTATGTAAAAATAGAGGTGTTGATGTCTATCTTGAGAAATGTCCTAAAAATATAGATGATCTTGTTGAAAAATATAATAAAGATAAAGATCAGTTAACGCTTAAAGAGCAAGAATATATAAATGTATTTTGCAAATTAGAGCAGAATAAAGTTGTTGAAACTTATCAGGAAAGTGTAAGTGTTATGTTTAAATCTAGTGATTTAAACATTGTAAATGATATTGCTAGGGATACAGAACAAAAATGCATGGATCTAAGAAGACGTAAGCTAAAAGCAAAACAAAAAGCAGATAAATTAATTAATAGAAACCAAAAAGAAAAAGCGATATTAAGATAAAGGAGGAGCATAATATGGAAGATGCTATTATCATTATTGTTATAGTTGCTATAGGTTTTACAATTATTGGATTTAAAGAATTAAAAAAAATAACAAAGGGCAAAGATAAGCATGAAAAAAATTAGAGTATTTGTAGGATTAGAGGGAACTTTGGCTAAATTTAAAAAGATAAAAAAAATAGAAGATATATTTATGGATGATTACTTTAAATATATTTGTCCATATGAAAGTATGATAGAGGCCCTTAAAGAATTAGTAAAGGAGGAAATGGATGTATATATTATTTCATCTGTTCTTAATGAAAGATCTAAGGATAAAATAAATAAATGGCTTGATTCTCAAATTCCTGAGATTCCCACTGAAAAAAGAATTTATATTAATTATGGAAAATCAAAAAATACTGTTTGTCATAGTACATATGATTTTTTAATAGATAATTCTAGCAACACACTTAGTGAGTGGAAAAAATTTGGAAATGTGATAAAAACTGTCAATGAGGATTGTAGCGAACAATGGGATGGTTACAAAATTTATTGTAACAGTGATCCTTTGCAAATTGTGGCAAGTATAAAAGCAATTATTCTAGAAACGATTTTAGTATATTATCCAATTTGAGAAGAGGTATAATTTGAAATTGTCAGAATTTTTGAAGAAAAATAAGTTTACAGTTTTTCTAGGAATATGCGCTTTTTTAATCGGCAATCGTTTATCACTGTATTATCAGTTTTTATGTTCACAGGGTAAAGAATTTCCAATATTTGAAACATTAAATGGAGTAATAGAAAGCTATTCATTTTCAATTTTAGGAATATCTATTGGAATAGATGTTTTTTCAATATTGTGGGGCTTATTGGGTATATGTATAGTAATACTTACTGTGTTGTATTATAAATCATTAAGACGAAACTATCGAGAAGGTGAGGAACATGGTTCAGCTCGTTATGGTGATATAAAAAATGAGGGGGAACCTTTAAAAGATATAAATGAAAATAATAACATTATTCTTTCACAGAATATACAATTATCAATGAATACACGCTTAACCTTTTTAAATAATAATGTGTGTATTGTTGGTGGTTCTGGTTCTGGAAAGACATTTTATTTTAATGAGCCTAATGTATTAAATATGTCGTGTAATTATATAATTACTGATCCAAAATTATCTTTGCTTCCAGAAGTTGGTAAAGCATTTCTTCAAAATGATTATGATATGAAAATCTTGGATTTAATTCATATTGACAATAGTATGCATTATAATCCATTGAAGTATATAAACAAACCTCTTGATGTTTATAAATTTATAAATAATCTTGTTGCAAATACAAATGATAAAAACACTAATTCAACTGCTGATCCGTTTTTTGAAAAAGCAGAAATAACCTTTTTATCAGCAGTAACTTTTTTTATTATGGCAGTTGCTAGTCCTGAGGAGCAAAATATATCTAGTATTATGGAGTTACTAGATTTGGCTGAAGCTTCTGAAGAAGATGAAAATATGAAGTCACCGCTTGATTTCATGTTTGAAGAATTGGATGAGGAAAATAAGATGTTAATGAATGAAATGGGAGAGAGTAGTTATTTGTATAAAAACGGTTATGCTTACTTAGCTTGTCTCCAATATAATTTGTTTAAAAAAGCGGCTGGTAAAACAGCTAAAAGTGTGCTTATATCTGTAGGTGTACGAATGTCAATTTTTAATTTACCAGAAATGCATACGTTGCTTGATGATGATACGATTGATTTATACACAATTGGAAATCCCAAGAAAGATTGTCAAGGAACTTTGAAAAAAACAGTAATGTTTATAGGTGTGTCAGATTCAGACACAACACTTAATTTTATTGCTGCAATAATGTATCAGCAACTTTTTGATTTGTTGTATATTCAGGCAGATTCAACAAGTGAACATAAATTACCTATTCATACCAGATTCATGTTAGATGAATTTGCAAACATTGGTAAAATTCCTGATTTTGATATTAAAATAGCAACAATGCGTTCACGTGAAATCTCAGTTAATGTTATTCTTCAGGATTTAGCACAACTTAAAAAAAATTATAAGGAATCTTGGGAAACGGTTTTTGGATGTTGTGATACAACATTGTTTTTGGGTGGAAAAGATTATTCAACCTGGGAATATCTGTCAAAGATGATAGGTAATGCCACGTATGATTATTTAAACATTTCTGAAACTAAGGGAAGTAATTCCAGTGTTTCAAAATCTAATAATTTAATTCAACGACCATTAATTGATCCAGCTGAAATGGGAAGGTTAGGTCGTGATGAATGTTTAGTAATGATAAGAGGACAACATGTTTTTAGAGATAAAAAATTTAATCCTTTAAATCATAGAAATTTTAATTTGACTGCAAATGCTGATTCAAAAAATCTTTTATCAGATGATGAAATTATTCATATTTTAGATTCAGCAAAGTTACAAAATGATGAAAGTAACGAAGAAATATTAGAATTAACAGAAAATCAACTTTTTGATTTAAACATCGACTTCGACGATATAATAACAGTTGATTGTCGTTAAATTTTAATAGAAAGGAACACTTAAATTAGTGTTAGGTATATATTAATGGAAGCATTTAATCAGGTTTTAGATATTACTCAAAAAGGTATTTTAGCTTTTGGAGTATTTTGGATAGTATGGGGATTGATTGTTTTAGCAACAGGTTTAAAGGATAAAACTGCTCCTGATATTAAACAGGGAATTGGGCAAATTGTAGGTGGAGCAATGGTTGTTACTGCTGCTGGATTAATTAGTTTAATAACATTTTAAGGTGGCAAAATTGCCACCTTTTAGATTGGAGGTGTGAAAGATGATATATGTTCCAGTTCCAAAAGAAATAAAAGAATACGAAAAGAAAATCTTTAAAAATTTAACTTTGCGTCAGCTTGTATGGCTTATTATTGGAGTTGGTTTAGCAATAATTATTTATTTGCTACTAATTCCTTTTTTTAGTAGTGATATTCTGTCATATATTATTATGACGATTGTCATCCCTTGTTTTTTATGTGGATTTGTTAAAATTCAGGATATACCATTTGATATTTATATTAATATTGTTTTATTTAATACATTACATATCCAAAAATTACTTTATGATAATGAAATTCGTTTTTTTAGAAAGGGGGATAAATGTAGTGATTTTAAAAAGAAAAAGGGAACAAAAAGAAACAAAATCAAAGAAACCATCTAATCGTTCTGTTCGAAAAATTAAAAGAACTACGCAAAATGCAATTACCTATGAAGCAATGATGCAAGATGGTATTTGTTATTTAGATGATGATCTCTATAGTGCCTCAATACAATTTACAGATGTTAATTATCAAATTGCACGTCAGGAAGATCAAGAATCAATTTGGTTAAAATATATGGAGATTCTTAATTCATTAGGTACAGAGACAGGAATACAGTTATTAATACATAATCATCAGGTAGATAAAGAAGATTTTGAAGAACAAATTATGATGAAAGACAAGGGTGATGAATTTGATGAGGATAGAAGAAACTTTAATAGGGTAATTAAAAATAATTTATCAAAAGGAACAAATAATATTAAAACTGATAAAATGTTTGTATTCACATCGAAAAATGAAAATATTGATGAAGCTAAAAAAGATCTTCAATATCAAACACAAGAATTTCAGGAAAAATTTAAAGAATTAGGTTGTAATGTAAATGTTATGAATGGAAAAGACCGTTTGGAACAAATTTATACAATATTTAATCCTGGTGGTAAATTCTTTTTTGATTACTCAAATGTTAATCCAACATTTATAACAAAAGATGCTATAGCTCCCACATCTTTTAATTTTTCTAAAAAAGATAGTTTTGAAATAGATAACAGATTTTGTAGAGTTTTATGGCTTAAAAATTATTCAACAGAAATGTCTGATAAATTTATAAATGATCTGACAAGAATTGAACATAATCTTGTTATTTCTTTTCATATGAAAACATTTCCTAGAGAAGATGAAATTCCTATGATTAAAACAAATATAGCAAGTATGGAAATGCAAAAAATGGAAGAACAAAGAAAAGCACTCAAAGATGGATATGACCCAGAAATGATTCCAGCTGAATTAAAGTATTCGTTAGAAAGTGCATATGAGTTGTTAGAAGATATACAACGTAGAAATCAAAGATTATTTATTTGTCAATTTTTTGTAATGATTAATGCAGAAAATGAAATAGAACTTGAAGAAATAACAAAAAAGGTTCTTACAAGGGCTAAAAAACATTCAACAGAGATGATAGCTTTAAATTATCAGCAAGAAAGATGTATGAATGCATGCCTACCATTAGGTAAAACTGATGTTTATGCAGGTCCAGGTGGCAAAGGAAGAACTTTAACTACACCAGTTTGCGGTGCTATGATCCCTTTTACGAGTCAGGAGCTAATGCAACCTAGTGCTTCCAGTTGCTATTATGGAATGAACCCTACAACTAATAATTTGATTTTTACGAGTAGGAAATTATTACCAAATGCGAGTGGCTGGTATTTAGCAAAACCACGATCTGGGAAAAGTTTTGCAGTTAAAAGGGAAATTGTTCAACTGTTGTTGAATACTGATGATGATATTATTGTTATTGATCCTGAGAACGAATATGAGGAGTTATGTTGCAGGTATAAAGGTACAAATAATAGAGTTGATTCACAGAGTAAGATGTATTTTAATCTTCTAGAAGGTGATATTACGGATCCTGTTTTTATAAGTGAAAAAGCAGATTTTATGCAATCTTTCATGGCAAATATTTTAGGGTATGATGTTTTAGAGGCAAAACAAAAATCTGTAGTTGATAGAAGTCTAAGAATTACATTTGCAACTTATGAACAGGCATTAAATGAATACAAACAAAAGATTCAAGATGGTTTGACTATAGAACCTCCACCTTTTCCTACATTAGATGATTTTGCAATTGTTTTAAAAGGGCAACCTGAAAAAACAGCTCAAGATATGTATGAATCACTTGGGATTTATATTAAAGATGGAACATACAATATGTTTTCAAAAATATCTACAGATAATATATATAATCGTTTTACAAATTTTGCTATTAAAGATCTAAGTGAAGGTCTTAAATCTTTGGCAATGATGGTTATTTTAGAAACTTTATGGGTAAGAGTAAAGAAAAATTTTCTTGAAGGTAAGCGTACATGGATATATATAGATGAAATTTATTTGTTGTTCTTTAATCGGTATTGTGTTGAATTTTTTTATATTTTATGGAAACGTGCTCCTAAATATGGTGCTATCCTAACTGGAATCACACAAAATGTTGAGGACTTAATACATGACGAAAAAATTAGGACAATGCTAGCAAACTCTAATTTTATTGTAATGTTGGATCAGGCTTCAACAGATCGAGATGAGCTTGCAGATATATTGAATTTATCAAATCAAATGCTTTCTTCAATTACAAATGCAAAAAGGGGTAGTGGTCTTATGCTTTGTGGAAATGCAATCATACCATTTAAAGACGATTTTCCAAAAAATAACCCAATTTATGAAGTTCTTACAAGCGATTTTGATGAAAGAACTGCTATTAGAAAGAAAATGGAGAATTTAAATGTGTAATGGTGGTAATTTTGCCACCATTTTATTAAAAGGAAAGTTATGTCATACAATAACAGAAAGGTAAAAGCAAAATATAGAACTGCACATAAGGCAGTGCATAACACAAATTCTATTCATATATATAGTAAACAAAAACCTAAACATCGTACTTTACAAACAACTGGAAGACTAATTGTTGAAAGAACACCAGATTTATATGATAAAGCTCATGGAGATAGTTCAGCGCATTTTACTAAAGCATTAATTGGTAATCAATTCATGGTTGTTAGGAATACTAAAAGAATTGGAAAATCAGGATTGGATTTTATTAGAAAGCATAAAGTGAATTTTTATCGTAGACATAATCTTAATTTTTTAGCAAAAAGAAATGAGAAGAAAATTAACCCTAAAGGACAGTTTTCATTAAAACAGTCAATAAGACAGACTGTATCAAATCAAAGTCGAAAGGGAATTAACACTATTGCTTATAATGAAGATGTGGGAACTAAAGCTACTGGAAAAATCATTAAAGGGAGCTGGGCAACTTTAAAATATAGAAAACAGGCACAAAAAGCGGTAGTTAATGTTGCTAGATTTATTAAATCACTAATAATCGGAATAGTTAGTTTTGTTACTAGTATACCAGCAATTATTGCAGGTATTGTTACATCAATACCTGCGATAATTATATTGGTTGTTATATGTGTAATTATGAGTATCTTTTCCAGTTACAATTTTTATGGACGGGTTGATGGTTTGTTTGAATACAAAGATATGCTTGAACAAAAATACAATGTTAATATCAATATTATTGATATGATGTCAATTACTTATGCTTTGGATTGGTATGAAGGTAGTTATGAAATGTATGATCGGCTATGTGCTTATATATATTGTGTAAAGTCACATGAGGATACTGATTTTGAAACAGCATTGGAACGTGTATTTAGAAACAATAATCCTGCTCTTAATATTTTAAATACAGAAGAATGGGGTATTGATACAAATATATATGCTATAGGTACTTATAGTTATGATTATCAAAAAAAAGTTAATAAAGAATGGTATTTTGATATTTTTCCAACGTATTTTAAATTACATGTAGGTAGTGAACGAGAAAGTTACGGTTTTGATAGTAATATAGAGAGTTTGAAGGAAAAAGCACGTTCATCAAAAGATTATAATTCAAAGATTTATAGTGATTATATAAACGAGCTTTCTGGATTTAAATATGGTGACTTAAATACTGGTACTACAATCGAAAAGGCAAGGTATTTATATCCTAGTGGTGTTCCAAAAAATAAAGAGGAGGCAGAAATGTATATGATCAATCTACAGGTACCTATATTAAACAAAGAAGGAAATCCAGGGGTCGCTACGGTTAAAGTACATAAAGCGCTTGCTAGTACAGTTTTAAAAATATATCAAGAAATGGTAGATATAGGATTTAGAGCATATGATAATACATGTGGTGGAACATGGCGAGAGATAGCAGGCGGAAACGGTGCTATTTCAAATCATTCTTTTGGTCTAGCTTTTGATATTAATGTTAAAGAAAATCCGCAAATTGGAAGTGGTGGATATGATACAGGCTCAGCAAATGATTATGATGCAACAGGTGCTAATCATTTGTCTATTACACAGGAAGTCGCTAATATTTGGATAAAATATGGATTTAGATGGGGTGGTAATTATAAAAATAAAAAGGATTACATGCATCTAGAGTATATTCATGGTGCATTGATTCCTGGAAAAAAATACTAGGTGGCAAAATTGCCACCTTTTAGATTGGAGGTATTTTATGTTTGAATGGCTAGAAGAAGGAATTTCAGAGTTTATTATTAATACTTTTTCATCAATGTTTACAAATTTTTCATCTGTATATAATACTGCTATCATGTCTCCAAGTGCTTTTAATAAAGAAATATGGGATGCGGTTGTATCATTTAATAAAAATGCAGTATTACCGATTGCATGGAGTATTTTATCATTATTTCTTTTGTTAGAATTAGCCAGCTTATTTAAAAGAGCAGATGTAAAAGGAATGGAATGTATATATTGGATTTGTCAGATACTATTAAAAATTATGTTTTCAAAAATTATTATGGAAAATATGACGGTAATAATTGATGCTATATTTGAAATTTCAGCAGAAATTGTATCTAATTCATCATTTACAATATCTGAATTAGGCAATATTTCAGCATCAGAAATGGGGGATGCATTATCAAAATGCAGTACATTAACTTTGATGGGATATTTTATTACTTCTATGATATTAAGTTTTGGTGCTGGTATAGCCAGAATTCTTGCAGAAGTAATAGTTAAATTAAGATTTATTGAAATATATGTGTTTACTGGTGTGGCTGCGATTCCATTTGCTACACTAGCAAGTCAGGAATATGGTGTTATAGGTAAAAATTTTATTAAAAGGATGTGTGCTTTGGCATTGCACGTTATATTTATAGTTTTAGTTTTATATATGTATGGTCTTCTTATGAAAGGATCTATGCCTACAATAGATGCTAGCAATCCTATGAATGCATTGTATGAGGGGTTTGGTTATACAATATTAGCAGTTATTGCCCTTTTTCAAACGGGATCGTGGTCAAAAAGTTTAATAGGAGTTTAAAAAGGTGTAGAAAAAAAGCCTATATTTTTGTAAATCATATTGTGAGACAATATACTTGAGAGTTAGGGAGTTTTCTTTTTGATGGAATTCCGCCTGATAAAAGTTTTATCCCTATCTCCCTCTCCTCATACCATGCATTTTGCATGGTGTTTTTTAATGTTTAATAAAAATATAAAGAAAGGTACAGAAAAAAATGAAAAAAAGGTTATTTGCAATTAATTTTAGTACAAAACAAAAGGGTGAAATTAGTGATCACCGAACATACAAGGATAAAGATGGTAATCCTTTAAAAATGTGTAAAGTCTATATACCATCAAAAGATTTTAGATCTGATATTTCTTTTGGTATAGATAAAAATGGTATTGATCGTGATGAACGTCGAGCTTATATAAATTTGCCAAATAATGCTGTTTTTGAGGATAAGGTAAGAGAGTGGAGGATGTATACTTATCTTGATGAAAAAAGACAATACAAGATTCACTTTGTAGGTCGTCCTACAGGTGAAGCACCATTAGATGGTAAAGTTCCTTTTGATAAACCTGAGCCAGTTATAGTGAGTGCTGAAGAACTAATGAAGCTTTACAGTAGGGAAAATCATGAGAAAGTTAAAGATGTAAAAGAAAGTGTTCCAGATAAAGAAAAAAATACAGAAATTATGGTTCGGTCTAAAACAGAAAGATAAAATATATGGATAAAGAATTTATTGAATATATTGAACAATTTGCTAAGGATAACGTATTTAATGATGATGTTAATATCAGAAGAAAATTTTTTAGATCATTAACACACTTTTTTTTAAATAATTATAAAATCGAGTGGTTTAATGTATTGAGTATATTAAGTAGCAACATAGAAGCTACTTATGTAAATACTGTTGAGAAATGGAATTTAATTGCGCTCGAAGATAATCGGTTGGAAATAAAAATAGTACCTAAAGCAGGTACGAAAGCAAGTAAAGTATATATACCCAATTTAAATGGTTCAAAGTTAAAATGGCAAAAAGTCAACGTGTTTGATGTAAAACAAATGGTAAATCTTCATGATTATAATATTATTCCATCAATCAAAATTGCAGATGAATGTGGTGGGGATATTGTTGATATAGAGTATTATATTAATGTTTTGATTAGTCCAGATTTATTTTTTAATAATTATGTAAAGACTCAAAAAGATATTCTAAAAAAATATAGTTTTGAAGAATTAAAATATATAAAAGAAATAGTTTTTTATAGTCTGACTGGAGTGTGTAGATTTAATAATCAATTTGAATTTAACAGTAAGAAATTAAGTAATGATTTAGATATTTTGATTTTTATTCATGATATTTATATATTAATTCATTCTTTGCCCAAATATTTTTTGAACGAATTAACCAGAATTAAAAATACAGTTTATGAAGAAGAAAAGAAAGGGATGATTATTCAGCGTAGTTCTAGGAATTTAAAGCAAAGAATCAATGATGCTAAAATTTTAGCAATAATGGAAGGAAATTAAATAATGACTAATGAAGCAAAAATGTTGATTAATAGTTTTAATACACAATCTATATTTAGTGCAAATACAAATTTAAATAATATTCAGCCAAATAATAAACTTGAAGAGTTATTTTTGGAAGACGTATTTGATTCAATAAGAAAATTAGATTCAAAATCATTTGAAATGATAGTAAACAGTAATAAAAATGATTGCTATTTTTTTTATAAGGAGTGATTATTATAGCTTTTTCTAAAAAGTTGATTAACAATATTAAAACCAAAGTCAATATTGTTGATCTTGCAAATGAATATTTTGATGTAACTAAAAAGAATGGATATTTAGGAATTAAAAATGGAGCTTCTCAAAATGGTGATTTTAGTTCTATTGTTATTTATCCTGCTACTAATTCTTTTTTTAGAAATTCAAATCGTCATGGTGGGGATGTTATTAATTTTGTTATAGAAACCCAGATAGAAGGAATTAATAATTTTACTGATGCAGTGAATTTTTTGAAAAATAAAATTGATCCAAATTTTAAAATTGAACAACAGTATCAAAAAAAGAAATTATATTCAGATTTGAGTCGAGAAGAAAAAATTAACAAAATAAAAGATAGTCATGAAAGTCTTTTAAAGAATTTGAAAAAAGACAGCAATAATAGAAATGTTATTGCATATTTATTAAATACAAGAAAAATTGATAAAGCTATTGTTTATAATGAACTTAATAAAAAAAGAATATGTCAAGCAATTACTCCTAATGGATCAAAGGCAGTTGCCTTTATTGGATATGACTATGGGCTATTTTCAGCCATTTCACTTAGAGGGATAAGTAGTAATTCAAAATTTAAAGGAGATTTAAAAGGGTGTAACTACGATATTGGCTGGCGAATTTATCCAGAACAGGATAATAAAAAAGTAATATTTGAAGACAGTAAAGTTTACTGTTTTGAAGGATATATAGATATGTTGTCCTATATGAGTTTAGAAAAACAAAAAGGCAACAATCATGATAAAGATATTTTTATTGCATGTGGTTCAGCAAACAAATATAAATGTGTAGAAAACTTTTATATAGAAAATAAATCAAAAAATGATTTAGTAATTTGCTTTGATAACGATCAAGCAGGAAAGAAATTAGGTAATATATTAGAAAAATCAATTAAAGATTTAAAGTTAGGTAACAATATAACAAAAGAATTTAGCTATTTTAAAGATTGGAATGAGGATCTAATAGAAATATCTAAAAAAAAACTTTCACTATCTCAAAGAAAAAATATTGCAGTAGAAAAAAGTAAAAAAATGGTAATCAAAGAAAAAATAAAAACTGAAACAAAGGATAATACATCAATTAAAGGGAAAATTTTGGAATTAGGATAATTAAAGGGTGGCAAATTTGCCACCCTTTAATATGGGAAAAATGATATTGACTTTTGCAAAATAACTAAAAAAAAGTACAAAATTTATGGTGCTATTGATTTAAATAATATGATTCTAGTATCAAAAGGAATGTATGAGGAAATAACTTTTAATAATCTTTCTAAGTTTAGAAATTTTAAAAATGTTGATGATCAAAAAGAATACTGGAATTTATTAAATATTGAGATGCGCCATATAAATGAAATATGGTTATTGAATAATGCTGAAAAATTATATAGATTAGTGAACTTAATCCTAATTGCAGCATTACTAAAAGATGTTGCAGTTTTTCCTTATTGGAACAAAAATGTTTAGAATATTCAAAAATACCAATATATAAAAAGTCAAAATCATTAAGATGATGAATAAATGCTGAAAAAATAAATCAAATTGACAGTTAAGATACAAAAAAATGCATACTAGAAAGAAGGTTGTTTCTATTGGCTGAAGTGTTAAATTTACTATTTTTAGATAGAGGGGTGATCTATTATGTATTTTAAAACAATATATGATATTAATAATTTTCCAGATACCATACTAAAAGATGAGAGAAATAATTTAATAGTGTTGATCAAAACAAAAGATGGCATAAATTATTCTATTTATGATCGTTTATATAACAAAATTGATGCTGGAATAATTAAAATACGACAGGTATCTATTAATATACTTTTGAATCATATTAAAAATGTTATGTCAATTAATTTGAATTTAGGAACTTTTTTATGGACAGATATGAGTGTTAGTTTTTTGGAAAATAAACTCGATTTAAAGAACTATTTAGATTACAGAATGATATATACTAAAACAATAAAAAATACTTCTATATACGAAAAAAACTATGTTTCTGGTATCTATAAAGGTGAACTTCTTTATGGTGATGAATCGGAAAAAATGTATTTTTCAGCCGAACAGGCCAAAAGTATTATTGAAAATAATTTTCTTGATAAACTACAGATAATTGATGAAATAAAAAAAGTAGAAAACATAAAAGAATCAATAATTTTAGATAACAAAAAAGTTAAATACCTTGATGATATTTATAAAACCTATGAAGTATTTACAGTAATAATGTTTCTATCTGAAGCTACTTTTATTACAGAAATAGCAGCTTTTGATGAAATTTTTTCTAATGGATTGAAAAAAGTAAGTCTTGAAAAAAATATTTATGCATTGATTTCTGCTAAAAAACCAAATGATTTTATAATATTTGCGGAAAATAAAAATGGAAAACTGATTTCATTAACAAAGCAAAAAGCAGATTATTATATAAAGAAATTAACAGAAAGGGGGATGAAAATTTATGGCACTGAGAATAGTAATTATTAAAATGCGAAGAGGATTAAAGGGGAAAATAAATGAAAATAGTAAGCCTTATGCTTTTATATGTCCAATCAAGGATATTGAAAAAGGTGATTATGTAGTGGTTGAAGTTACTAGAAAAACATTTAGAAGAAATCGTACTAATGACTTTAGAGTAGGGAGAGTTGAAGAAATTATGAGCTGGGATGATGCGACAATATTAAAATATCGTCCGAATTCGTTTGTAGTATGTAAAGTGGATTGTAAAAATTTTGATCACCGCTGTACTCAGGCTTATCAAAAAAAGCATCAGCTATGGTATCGTTATAATAGAGTTGATTCAACTTCAACTTTTGAAGGCGTTGAAATGAATTTATTTGACAAAGCTTTAGATTCTGATGGAACACTTCATTTTGAACGGATAAAGGATTATGACAGTAAGAAAACTTCCTGATTATAAAATTGTATGGTGTAATATATGGACTAGTTCAAGCACTTAACTGCTTGAACTAGTTTTTTTTTACACTAAAATTTAAGGAGAAAATTTATGACATTAAATGAATTATTTATCAAATACCTAGAAGATATCGATTTGACACATCAGGATACTACGATAGATTCTATCTGTTATAGGTACAATTCACACATAAGGGAAGTATTTGGAAACTGTAAATTAGAAGAGATAACATTTATTAAAGTAAAAAAATTTCAAAAAAATTTTTTAGATGGAAAATTTAGAACCAGTAGTAAAAAGAAATACTCTGTATCATATGCTAACATAGTTGTCAAACTTTTAAAGCGCTTAATGACATATGCTAATTTAATGCGATATGTTGATATGAGCATTGAAGAAATTAGAGGGTTTGAAACGATTAAAGATGCTGTTGACAAGAATAAATTTAAAGAAGATAGACAGATTATCTGGAATCTAGATGAGTTTAATAATTTTATTAAATATGTGGATGATGAAAAGTATGAGGTGTTATTCAATATTCTGTTCTTTTGTGGGCTAAGAAAAGGTGAGGTTTTATCATTACGTTGGCAGAATATAGATTTGCTAGAAGAGACTATTACAATAAACAGTACTGCATGTAAAGTTTCAGGAGTTGGACAGATAGTTAAATCTCCAAAAACTGTAAACTCTTATCGAACAATTTATATAAATAAATCATTGAAAGAGCTTATATTAAATTATTATGTAAATGAAAAATCTGTATATAATAAAAATATTAATAATCATTTTGTTTTTGGTGGAATTAACATGATCAGTTTTACAACATTGGATCGTAATTTCAAAAAATATAAAATTAATTCAAATAGTACTGATATGAATTTGCATGGTTTTCGACATAGTCACGCAACAATGATGTTGTCTATAACGAATGATTTGTATAATGTTTCTAAAAGATTAGGTCATGATTCAATTGAGATAACAGAGCTTTATTTGCATGGTAGTTCAAAAGCACAAAAAGAACTAGCAATTCGGTTAGAAAATGCAGTAGAAAATAAAAAAAATAGCAATTATGGTAACTTTATTCAAAAATTGGAAAAGTTTTTGTTGTCCAGTCTAACTAACCCAGCCTATGATGATAAACAAGTGAATGAAATAAAAGAGGTATATGATTTTGTAAAAAGACAACAAAAAAGTAAGATATAATTTGAAAGGTGGCAAAATTGCCACCTTAAAAACTGCTTATCGTTAAAATAAAATGTGAAATTATGTAATTTTTGTTAAAATTGCTATGATATGTGAAAATTTGTTTTATCACTTTATTTTTATATTTTTCAATGTTATAATAAATATAAGTAAATAAAAAAACAAAGTTTCTATAGACGAGAAACTTTGTTACGTATGTCAGTTGAAAGCAAAATGACTACGAAAATTGTAACCGATTATATCGATTTGTTATAATTTTTAATTTCGATTATTATTATAACAAATAGAATAATCTAATTCAATATAAACTGTCTTTTAACCGTCGACTGAGCATATGACTATCAAAATATTTTTATGAAAGATGATAGTGCCATAAAGTTGTGTAATTATAAAAATATATAAAACCTCAAAAGTGGTTAATAGACTAGATTGTTGTAAAAAAATGGGGCGGACGATGGGAACCGCCTTTATTTCTAACTAATTATTGTGTTTATCTATTAAACTCTTAACTAACTTAAGTATATCTCAATATTAGAGTAAAGTCAATATTATTTGAAAATTTCTTTAACTATTTTTAATGTTGTTTCATCTTCTACTAAATCAATTGGTTTACAAGATAAAGCGTTTAACAATCTCGAAAAACGTGCAAAAGATAATGATTCAACTGGTTTTATTTTTTGTTCAATATGCCCAATCATTGATATACTAATGTTACTTAAATCAGCTAATTTCTGTTGACTTAATCCACGACTCTTTCTAACGATAGCTAATTTAGAATCTTTGTTAGCATACAAAGGCTTTGTTGGAGTTCCTTTTCTTGACAAAAAAATCACCTCACTTTATAAATTACATAACTTTATTTACATATTCATATATAGACATTATCGAATTGATCTCATTATTATTATACATGTTTTTAGTTATTTCTTGCAACAATATCTTTTGTAAATTATCTTTTAATGTTTTAAAAGAATTTGTTATTATAATATTCTGTATTTCAGCTTCTATTCTATCGGATAAGTCTTTTTGTGCTTTTGAATTACTATGTAAATAAATTTCAGTTGTTTCCATATTATCATGCCCCAATCTTTTTGAAACATTATAAATATCATTAGTTAATTCTAGCAACATAGTAGCATGACTATGCCGAAACCCATGCAAATTCATATCACTTACTTTTGCTTTTTCTTTATATTTTTTAAATCTTCTATCCAAAGTACTAAAACCAATCATTTTAATACCACCAAATACAAAATGATTTTTAATATTATAATTATATTTTGTTTTTTCGCTTATATAATAATTTAATAATTCTTTTTTTAGTGTTTCATGTATATAGATCGTCCTGTAAGAATTTTTTGTTTTTGGTGCTTTAACAATTTGACCTCTACCAACTACCTTAGAAGCACTACTATCTATGGTTATAGTACTCTCAATTAAATCTATATTATCCCAACGAAGTGATAGTATTTCACCTTTTCTTAATCCACAAAAATATAAGATATTAAATAAAATTCTATATATTTCATCATCAACGCAAGAAATAAAATTATTAAATTCACTTAGATTCCATATAATCTGTTTAGAAATAAAATTATCTTTATTAACTATATCTCTAATTGTCTCTAAGCCTCTGCTTTCTTCAATATTAAAATTAACGTAATTCATTAGAATAGCATACTTCATTAATCTCTTTAAAAGTTTAACAAGTATATTTATATAACTGATACTATATTTTTTATTATCATTATTTTTATATTTACCATCTAACAACATCTTTTGGAATTTTTTTATTTTAATATATGTTATTTGTTCTAATTCCATTTCACCAAAAGAATCTTTAATATGTGAATTGTATCTATATTTAATTGAATCGATAGTAGTATCTTGATGTGTTAAATCTATATCATATAGATATTTTTCAAATAAATCATTTAAACGCATCTAATTTTTACTTTTCTGAAATTTAATATAGTCATTAAATAATACTATATAATTACACTCACAACTAATCATTTTTAATAACAAAGTTTCTTCTTCATCAAAACAATCTCTATCATTCAATATATTTTCTATCTTAATTACAAGTTCAAATAATTTTTCTAAATCTTCTATAAACAAAACCACCTTTCTAAATAAAAAAATGTAATCCAATAATATCATTGATCCAAAAATCAAAAAAATTTATTTGAATTACACATAATAATCAAAAACTAATTACAACTATCATTTTAATAAACAAAGTATTTTTATCAACGATAGCCATAATCTTGAATAAAAAAATCATAATAATCATTTTTTAAAACATAATTACAGTAATCAATCAAATCATCTACTGTAAATCCGTTTTCTTCAAAAAGTTTAAATGCTTGCTTAGAAATATCATCTTCAAAAGGATTATCTTTAGAATAAATCAAATCACTATCTTTATTACTTTCGTTATAGTATTTGTTGCCCATTCCTCTATATTTAATATAAATCTCATTAACTATTAAGGTAGTATTCTTTTGCTTTTTCCTATTTTTTGACATAATACCATCAAAGTACAGAAAAATACTATATTGACCTGAATTGTTTTTTGGCTTTCCACTCACTGTAAAATGGTCATCATCAACATTTCTAAATTCCAATTTAGTACTTTCTATTGTTTTAATTGTTTTATTTATATTATTTTTATTTGATGAACAAGCACATATACCAATTATAAATATAAAACATAAAAATAAATTTAATATTTTTTTCATTTTTTCCCTCCATATATAAGCATTTTCTTACAAAATAAGAAAATTGTCAAAAAAAGTAAAAAAAACAATATTATTATTCATTGTTTTGCATTTTTTTCATTATTTTATAAAATTCTTCTTTTTCTTCATCAGACATCAAATCAGTAGCAGCATAAACTTCAACATACTCACCGCTTCTAATAATCTTATATTTAGAACCGCTAGCAAGCAATTCTTCTTCAACATCTTCAACAGTTGCTTCTACTTCTTTTAATTCTTCATCATTAAAATACTCATTTTTCATTTTCTATCAGCCTCTCTATTTCCATATTTTTAAATTTAACATATGTCACTTTACCTACATATTCGGCTTCAAAAGTATCAGTAAATACAATTTCACGTTTCAATTTATCATATAATTCTAAAACATCTTCAAAATCACTGCTTAAAAATTCAATTGGTCTAATTAAATTCTTACTTGGAAAATATGTTCTTTTTCCATGTATATTTAATGTATCATCATCAACAAGATAATTCACTAAATAACCTGCGGGATCTTTATAATCACGTATTTTTCTAATATCAACAATACCATTAGCCCATATTTCTTGTAAAGTTTTTTTAGGTATATAAGGCAAATTAAAAAGCAACGTATGAAAATGTATATCATTCGTTGCCTTTGTCTTATCCTCAAGTCTTGAACCGTCTTGAATTTCCATAACTGCTATATACGCAAACTGCTTACCAAAATTATATCGCAATCTCTGGATAAAAGTTTTAAAAAGCCTAACTGCTTCATTCCTATCTTTTAAATTAGGGCATGTTAATGTCAAGAATTTATCCAATTCCTGATACTGTCCAAGATTACTGTTAATCAATCTTCTTAATCTCAATTTTGATCTCCTTACATTTTTTTTATTTTTCTTTTTTTATTTTTTTTATTAATTTTTTTTCTTTATCTGTTAATACTAAATCTTTCTTTATCTGTTCATTTTCTAAAATTTCTCTCTTTTCTTTTTCAGCTTCATTTTCTGCTTCTACATCTTTTGTTTCTTCAACCCATGAATCTAACAATTTTTTCAAACTGTCATCTTTTCGTGACATTGTCCTGTCATGATAAATATACAACTCAGTATATCCACCACTTTTAATAATTTTGTAATTGTAATTGATTGTTGGTTGTTTTATCATTTTTCGTCTTAAGTTGCACTATTAATAAATGTAAGTAATAGATAAGAGCCGACTGCGTCAGCTCTTATCTATTGTGCAACCGTGCATGTGCTAAGGTGCAAGCACCACGCACGCACGGAGTATTTCAAGTAGAACCGCAAGCGGTTCTACTATTTCAGCAGTAATTACAATTTACTGAAAATTTTGAACAAATACTATCAATTACATTACAAATATAAAACTGTCTATTACTGATTTTCATTTTCATTCACTCCATATCATAAAATAAGCAGTAGGGGACTGCATCTTTAAAATTCCTATTTTTACTTCGTAAAAAATCAAAAATTAAACTCCCCCTAATTCCCCCACGTTTAATTTTTTTAGGAATTTTAAAGATTTTCTTAGTTTAGCTACTAATTTACATTTTAAGCTTCTTTTTATATTTTAGGTATAAATATCTTATTTTACTAAAAAACCTCTCACATTTAAAATTTAGGCACAAAAAAAGGAACTTAAATAAGTTCCTAATGTGATTTATTTTTTTCTCTACGTTGTTCAGCTAATTTATATACTTTTTCATCACTTCTCGTACCAATAACAATAATAAACATCTTATTATCAATTTCAACAAGTTCATATACAATTCTTAATCCCGATTTTTTTAACTTAATTTTATAATAACCATTGAGATTTATATTATTCTTATTTCCTAATGGCTTCCCATATCCTCCGTTAAAAATAGAAACAGGGTTTGAACTTACTTTTTTTAATGCTTTATAAACCTCTATTTTTTGATTTCCATCTAATCTTTTTAAATCTTTTTTTGCTTCTTCAATAAAAATTACTTTCCATTCAATCATTCTAATTCTATATCCTCATAACCCTCTAAATCTTTTTCGGTAATTTCAAATTCATTCATAGTTTCTTCTAGCGTATGAGTTTCATTATTAAAATCTTTCATTCTATCAAGTGTAATTTTCATTAATTCCATATCTTCAAGCTGTTCAATCAGATCAGTATATTCAGCAGGCGAAATCAACACACACTCAGGTTCATTATTTTTAATTACAATCTTTGCACCATTTTCTTTTACATCATTAAAGATTTTTCCCGCTTGGCCTTTATTAAACTGTGAAATTGGCACAATACTGTTTAACAAATTTATAGAATATTTTTTATTGATTTTTCTTTCCATATCTATACCTCCCATGATTATTATATCAAATATCAATAAATATATCAATAAATATATGTATTAATTTATGGATATACATAATATTGTAAAATATTAAGAAAGTTCAATGCTTTTTACATATGGAACACTTATAATATACTGTTTTCCACCAACTCTTGCATAACCTTGACCGATTTTCATATTGTTTTCAAAATCATCAGCAGTATCAAACATCATTCTGTATATTTCATTACCGTTTGGTCCAAGTACTACACGCAAAAGAAAATTATTTCTTATCTCACCGCTTAAAAAAGTTGTATCAGGTCTTTGCATTAATAAAATAAGTATCATTCCTACTGCACGTCCTAAACGTGCTATATTGCCAATTAAATTTAATATTTCTGCTTTAGTCTTTTTATCTAAGGACTCTATAAAACTAGTATATTCATCTATCATTAAAAACTTAGGCTGATATATATTTTTATCATAAATATTATCTTCTTTTATTTCCTGTAAATAAGTAAATCTGCCTATCATTTCATCATTAAACTCCTTAATCATACTAATACAGTTTTCTTTATTTAAGACACTTTCATACTTTTTAAAATAATCACTGTATTTTATATAATCAATAGATTTACCGTCAATACAGTTTACCTCATAATATCTTAAAATATTCGATAATACATATTTTACAAAAGTTGTTTTTCCTGAACCTGTAGAACCTGTAAACAGAGCATGCGGAACACTTTTGATATTCCAATAAATAATTTTACCAAAACTTGTTGCTATTGGTATATTAAGTCTGTCACTGGAATTATCAATAAATACTTTTTCAGGGATATTATCAGCTAACAAACCTAATTCAACATAATAAAATCCATCTTTAAATATTTTTTCTATAACCTTTAAATTAGAAGTAATTACAATTGTTTCTAAAAAATTTTCATAATTAATTTCTTTTGGAAGATTTAAAAATCTAATCTTAATACTGATTGTTTTACTATTAAATCGATAATAAAATAGGGGAACATCACTAAAATTTTTTATTTTTCTATTCTGTGATTTGCTTATTTTTATAAAGTTCTTTTGCAGTCGCTTAACATTTAATAAATCATTTTTGTATTTCTTATAAGCTGATGCATATTCCTTTTTAAATATCTTCCAATAAATATTACGAAAAAAATTACCTGTTTTATAAATAAACATAAACAAAGTATTACCAACATATATTCGGTAATACTTTTCTTTCTTGTTTTTCTTTTTCATCTCAATTTATTTATTTTTGTAATTCGCTAATAGATCCTGAATTAACAGATCAATAATACTATTGAATTACAAACCCTTTCTTTTTAAATACATATATCCAATAAATACACCAATATCACCTAAAATCAATAAACCAATCATTTTTTATCACCAACTGTAAAAGGTACATCTTCTAACTTTTCAACTATTTTCTTTTGTTTTTTTAAATCTTTTTCCAGATTTTCTAAAGTATCATTTTCAGTATTTAAATCATTATTTAAATTATTAAGTCCATCAGAATTTAAAGCCTTTTGATCATCAGGTAAATTATTATAATCTTTAATAGACTGTTTTATATCTTCAATTACTATTTTAGATTCATTAATTTCATAATCTAAAGTATTCATTTTAATTAATTCATTTTCATAATTTTTCAAATAGTCTTTACCTTTTTCTAAAATTTTCTTTTTTTTCATATTGCGATAATCAATAAAAATCTGCTGAGTAGTATTGTCTTTTTGTACTACATCAATTCTTAAATAATATAAGTCATCAGGTATTCCAATCTGCAAAATGCTTTTCATGTTATAAGGTGAAGATTCATTTTCATCATCATTATCTCTTTCTTTATTGCCATCAATCAACATAGTAGGTAATTTATTTCCATAACTGTCATATACATTAAAGTTCAAACTATATTTTTTATCAACATCACCAACATACTGTTTTAAATGAATCTCAGCTAAATTATTTTCATAATCAACATAATAATCACCTGTTTCCAGATTAATCATATAAAAATACATTTCTGTATTATTATTTTTTATCATTTCTGTTCTATCATCAGGTAACCACATCTTAGAAGTTATCAGTAAAACAAAAACTATAAATGTAATAACTGTACCAAATATAAAACCATAATTGTTTCCATTTTTTAAAGTAATATATTTATTATCTTTATTTCCAAATTTCATAAAATCACCACTTTCTCTAATTTATTTAATCATTTGTAATTCATATTTACAAAAAACTGCAGAAAAACTGAATTACATAACTAATACAATCTTCTGCAGTTATATATACGTTCATAATAATAACCGCTTGTTATCTGTTGGACTTTTACAACTGTAGTTCTGTTAGGGGCGTGTACCATTTGTCCATTGCCTATATAAATTCCCACGTGGCTTACATAAGATGGATCAGTTTTAAATGTGATAATATCACCTGCCTGCAATTCTTCATATTTAACAGATTTACCCATCTTTGATAACTGACTTGCAGTAGTTCTTTCAAATTTAACTCCGTTTTCATTACATGCCCACCACACTAAACCACTGCAATCAAACGTATCAGGACCACTCGCACCCCATACATAATGACAACCTCTTTTACTTAATGCACTGTTAGCAATTGCGTTACCTAATTCACTATCGCCACTTACCATGATATTATTAGAATCTTCTTTAAATTCTTCTACAGTCATAGTATCAAACTTATATAAATCATATTTTTTCATATGTTTAATAAGTGTTTCAGAATAATCTATATCAGTAGCCCATTTTTCTAATCTTTTCGCAAATTCATCAGCATTAGTTATACCGTCAACATCATATGTAGAAGATTTTTTCAACAGTTCTGCACGATCATTAATACTATCCGTCCATGTATCATACTTTCTAAATTTTGCATATATCGTATATTCATTACCGTTTTTATCCTGTTCTTTTGTCTGCATTTCAATAATTTTACCATCCCAACCTCTGCTTGCTTTCAAACCAAATAAATTACAATGTTCATAAGCCAGTTTTGATAATCCCTCATTTTTACCACTAGATTCCTGAATTATTTGTGCTAAACAGACACTGGTAGGATAACCATATTTTGCCTGTACTTCTAAACTTGCAATTACCATTTCTTCTTTAATCGTACTAGGCAAACCTTGTACCTCACTTGCATTTATATTTGATGAACTGCTTGAATCATTAGAAACACTGCCTACAACACCTATTAAAACAACAAAAAATAATAATATCGGTAAAATCGATATTATTATCATTTTTTTCATTATACACCGCCCTTATAATAAGTTTTTTGAAAACTGTTTATAATAGATGTCATAATAATTTTCCTTTTTTTATCATCAAATACAAAAAAAGTACGTTCATTATTTTTACCTTTTGAAAACGTACTTATTAACTTACAATCATTTTTATTTAACTGCGGTATAAGAACAGGCAGAGTCGTTAATGATTTTCCTGTTGTATATCCGATAAATTTATTAGTAGTAAGTTCAAATAACTGCGACAACAAATCACCATTATTTTCAAGATTTTTATTTATATCATCAGTTGCATGTATAACAAAAGTAGAACCGCTAAAACACTTTCTTTGATATTTCATCAGCTCTAAAACTTTATTTAAAAAGCCTTTATCATCTGTATATTGCATAGTTTCATCAATAATGATTTCATGAGTTATCAATGGTCTTTTTAAATAACCTAATTCTAAACCTTTTTCTTTCATCAGTTCATAATTACGCTTTTGGTTTAAATATACTGCCGACATTTCATAATCAAGTAAAAGACTGACATAACTTGATTTAACTTTTTTATCAAGACCTTTAAAAGAACTAATATTATAAACAAGTGATTTAGTTAAATCAAAATCAATATTTGTAATGCGGTTAAAGATATAACCATAACTCACAACCATATCCTTTAAAGAAAGTTCTAAATTATAAATATCTTCCAAAGCTATAGTTTCATAAAATCCAAGTTTTTTATTTTCAGTCAGTTTATTTAAAACATCTTCTAATAAAAACCATTCAACATTGGAAATATCTTCCAACTTTCTATTTATATAAATATCATAAAAATCAGTCAGTAATAATTTTAACTGCTTGACAACAGTTTCCTTAGTAATATCATTAACGCTTTTTACTGTTTCTATTATTCCATCAATTTTAGTCTGCACATCACTTTTAGTAATGACTCCTTTATTATTATCAACATAGAACATCTGCATAAAATTAATATTTTGGTTTTCATTAAAATCAAACACTGATATATCTAACTGTTTTGCAAAATCGTCATATTCTTCATGTATATCAAAAATATGTGCAATATGACTTCCTCCTAAAATTGTACTTTCACCTATAGACTTAAGAAGAGCACTTTTACCGCTCCCCATACCGCCTATAAATATCTTATTATAACTATAATTTTCAAAACTGTAAAAATCAGGAGCATACAAACCATTTCTTGTATAACCAATCAAAGCTACATCTTCATCAATCTTATTAATTTCACTTCTCATAAGCATATCTGCAACTGTACTAGAAGAAATCATTTTTTGCACAGAGTCATCAAAACGTGTTAGAGCTCTAACGTCCTGTATTAAATTATTTGTTTGTATAAAACCTCTTAAACTTATCTGTGCAAGCTGATTAATAATTTTATTCAGTCTTTCCTGTAACTTTTCCAAAGTATCATCATAAATATAAATACGTACAGTTATGGTTTTAACACTGTCATTATTAAAAGCTATCTCATCGTCAAATTCATTTAATTCAACAACTGACTGTCTAGCATTTTTATATATTTTAAACTTTCTTGCGCTATCCTGTTCATTTTCATGCTTTTTGATAATTTTTTCAAATCTGTCATTATATTCCATTCTGTCAACATGGTTACAATCACACGTAACTAAACAGTTTTCTAAAGAAATTATACTATTTAAAAAACCATAACCGCTATCCTCCATATAGTCAAATATTTCTAAACATGTAAAATATTTATTAGCATTCATATAATAAAGTTCATTCCACTTAATACCTGTCTTACTGGAAATTTTTTTAAATATCTCATAATTTTCATTATTTAAAACAAGTTTTTTTTCACTGCTTATAACTTTATTTTTTATTCTGCTTTTAATTTTCTTAAACAACATTACCACCACCTAATTTTAATATAGTAAAATCCCCAATATAATGCTACACACTCAACAATAAATATAACTATCCATTTAAATACTTTAAATAGATTAACATTGTTAAAAATAATATAAAATACTTTGTAAATCACTATTCATCACCTCTTTTTAGTGTTTTTATTCTATAATTTCCAATAACAACATATAATAAAAGAACAGTACACAAAAAAAGACAACGTATTTTAGCAAATATCCGAAACATTGTCTTCTTTAAAATATTAAAATTGTATTATGTTTTATTACAGCTCTATTATTTAAAAATCAATTTAACACAAATGTTTTACTGATATATTATAAATTTACCACATCTTTACATAATTTATCGTATCTTTAAAATGATTTTTGTATTTTGAATTTGTATAAAAATAACTATGATATTTATAATACATATAACCTTGTGCATAATATTCTTTTGTTTTAATCCAAATTGTTTTCGCCCCTAAATTACGAGCAGTTTCTATAATTCCAATAATACCAAAAATCCCTCCAAAATATGGCATAAAACTAAGAAGTCCAAGTGCGATTGATTCAATATCACCTTGTGTTTTTGTATCAGTGTATGTTGTTTGAAAATATGTATAAGAAAACTTACTTGGATCAATATAATCAGGTATTGGTACACCCATTCGTGTAGTAGGTTTCAAAATTGGAGCTTCTCTTTGATACTCTGTTATTGTTCCATCCTCTAAAGTTAAAATAGCATTGTTAATATCTTCAATTTCAATAAAAACAGTTTCTCCACTTTCTTTGTCAGTCATTGTAACTTTATTACCCTCTTGCACAAGATAAAAATAATCTCCATCAAATTCCTGAATTTCAGCAGCTGAAATTGGTTTCATACCTATTATTGACAATATAAGACCAAATACTGTAATACTACTAATAATTTTCATTGCGAATTCTTTTAATTTTTTCATAATATTCTCCCATTCTTAATACATCTTTTATTACTTGCAAGTAAACAAAACGGACATAGTTAATATAAGCAAACTAATTATCTTTAGAAGATTTCTTTATATCATAAATTAATCTAATTGATACTATTAAAGCAATAATGGCCATTATTGCCTTGTACCACATTTCACTATCTTGTATTCTAATAATTAACATAAACAATACTCCAATTAAACATATTATATCAGATATAATAGCTAGTTTTTTCATATTAACTCCCTCCTTATCTTTATTATATCAAAGAATTTTTCAAAATAAAACCGATATGATAAAAAATTATTACATCAATTATTTGGTATTATTTTAAGGATAAATTACATATTTATTTACAACTATAGTGTTTCATCATAAAAATTACTCAATATCAATAATCAATGCTCCTTGCCAAGGTGAGATATGACAAACTTCTAAATCATATAAATCTTCTTTATCAAATTTATCTAAAAGATCTTTATATACTAACTGATTTTCAGAAACATAAATATAAATTATATAATCATTAACACATAAATTAAAAAAATCTTTTAATTTCATAAACAACCTCCTAAATGTAATTCAATAAAAAAATGATCCACAATCTGCAGAACATTCTTTTGTATTACAATCATGACATTTCATTATTAAGCATATCTAATATATTTAATAATTTTTTACCGCTAATCAAATTAACGTTTAAAAAGTCGCGTGTCATAGATAAAAATAAATCTTTATGTCGACTTTCTACTAAAACAAGCATAGTTACATATTTTTCATCATTAAATGTTTTCATCAGTTGAATTCTATTAATAATACATTTCTTTATATTATCAGATAAATTTTCTTTTAATCTATTTTCATAAAATTCAATATTTTTATTTAAGTTGCATTTAGTTTCATCTATAAAATAAAATTTGATTTTTCCCTCTAATGAATTTAATAACTGTCGCATTAAAAAATGATTTCTTCTATCTGTTTCATCATCAACACCATTTGGCTCTAAATAAATAAAATCAAACATATAAAATTCGTCATTGTCAACTGTTTTAATTATAGAATTATCAATATCAGCAATTCCTAAAGACTTAAAAGAACTTTCTAAAATTTTCTTTTTCTTATTTTTTACAATTACTTTAACAGGTTTATGTTTAAACAGTTTAAATATCATGGTAGATTATCCTTTCTCTAATCTTTAAAGCTAAATATTTAATAGAAATACTTATTCGCATATAGCCGTTTTTTCCTTTATTTTTACTGCTCGGTATAATAAAAAAACCTATAATTAGAATAATCAATGCAAGAAGCAAAAAAGAAAGCGAATTATGCACACAGTTTTCAAGAACTTTATTGCCAATCAAAACAACTAAAAATATAATTAAAACTGCTTCTAAAGACATGTTGCTATCTTCAAGATTATTAGTTTTAGATTTACTTGGTATCTTTGCCATTGAAATCCCTCCGCTTTATTTTCATCTAATTTTTTTTATTTGAAAGAAAACTGTTCTTAAATCATTTTCTAAATTACATAACTGATCTAATAAATTTCTTTTTTCATATATCATTTCATTAAGTTTTGCATTTTCCAATACCAAATATCTATTTTCTTCTACCAGCTTTTTACTATCTAATGAATACCGTCTAACTACTGTTTCAAATTTTTCATTAAAACCATCACCACTATGACTATTTATAAATTCATAAATACTTGGTTTCATTCTTATACTTTTTGCTATTGTTTTCTTTTCCATAATTAACCACCTCATTTTTTAAGTATCTTTATCTGATAACAAAAAAACAACTTTGATTAATTTCAAAGTTGTTTCATTATTTAATCATCTTTTAAATAATCATCATATTCACTAAAATCAGTACCTGCTTTATTTATTTTATCATTCTTTTCTTTTCCTAAATCTTTTCTAACAAACTTATCTCTAGTATCATATCTAGAATTATCAAAGTAAAAATCACGATCAGCTTTTAAATTATCATCATTCAATTTATCATTGTATTTATTATTACTGCTACGTTCATTTAACATATCTTCATACTGATTATGTTTATTTTTTAGATCATTATTTGAATTACTGTTTTCTGAATTATCTGTAAAGGGTGACGGACTATAGCGTGACGGTCTAAAACCATTAGAACCATCAGGTGACGGAGCAGGGGACTTTGGTGGAAGTCCATTACTGCCATTATAATTATCATCATCTCGATTATTATGAAATGCACCAAAAATATCATTTGCACTGCCCTGTAAAGGTTCATTGTATTTATCTTTCATATAACCGTAAGCAAATTTGCCAGCTTTATATCCATTTTTAACAGTATCTTTAGCTAAGTCATACCCTTTTTTAGGAATTCTTGCTAAACGGCCACCCATAAAAATACTTTTTAATGCAAATCCTGAGCCATCATCAATTCCCAAATATTCATTTATAAAACCACTGCCTACAACAATAGCCATGCCTATACCAAATATCAAAATATCTTTTACAAGCCAGTTTGATAATTTTGTAGTAGTCATTATTTCACTGCATAAAAAACTAAAACATAACATACTAAAATACATAATTACCTGAGCCATCAAAGTCTTTAAAGCACTCGAAAATACTCCACCAACTTGTTGAAAATCATTAAACCCTTTTGCCATAGCTATTTTGCCAAATATATTTACCTGAAACCACTGCCACAACAGATAAGCCATTTTAAACATTGCTAAAAGATAAATAACAATGCTTGCTAATATCGTTATATTTACATTAACATAATCAGTTCTATAACGATAATATCTTTCATCACCATTACCAAATAAACCATTTGCTACTTTTTCTTTTTCATATGTACCATCATCATTAATACCTGTTATTATTTCTCCTAAATCATCTTTAGTCATTCTTTCAGAATGATCATAATACTTAACTTGTTTAGGCTCTAAATGAACAACTTTTCCCTCGTCCATACTTGTAAGAATATCAACCGTATTATCAGCTAAAAGATTTTCACTTATTGTATAACTTCCTTTACCTACAATATTATCACTTTCGGTTATTAAATCATTTTTAAGCGTCGTCATAAAAGTTAATACTAGTGTAAATATTCCAACAAATACCATTGTCATTACAACATTAAGAAGTGTTTTTAACTGACTTTCCATCTGCAATACTTTTATTACAACGACAACTACAAAGGCAATAAACAATAACGAATAAACAACTTTATCCATATTTGTAACTACTTTTTTTGCTATATCCAAATCAAAAATATTAAAATTCATTAATTCAGTAAAACCGTTATAACAAAAATCTAATATACTGCTTAAAAAATCATATATCCATGAACCTATAGTTCTAGATACATCAGTAAAAACATGATCTAATTCAAGGTAATCCCAAATATAACTTACATCTTCAATATCATGTGCATATACTTTAATTCTCAGCAAAAGAAATACTGTCATAACTGTAAAAACAACGACTAAAAATAAAAACTTTTTATTTTTTCTAATATTCATTTATACACCTCTTTTGCAATACACTATTTTTATTGATCCACAATATGCATATATAATAATGAATCACAAAAATCATTAAATAAAAAACGAGTCTTAATTAGACCCGTTAAACACCGCCTGTAATAACACTCCAAATCTGCGGAGCAAACTTCAAAACAATATATCCACCAATTACACCTATTGCAATAGTTCCTGCTAATTTTCTCTGATTAACTGCTAAACATATAGCTGAAACTACAATACCAATAATTCCACCGACTTCTAAAAGACCTAAAGCCTCACTTTGTGCAGTATTGCTGGCACCTTTAATAGTTTCACCTAAAGAACTGGCATATATGCTCATTTTATTAATCAGCAATACCATTAAAAATGTTAATGGTGAAATTACAAATTTATAAAAATTCTTTTTTATAAAACACATTATTTTATTAATTATTTTCATTTAAAAAACTCCTTACTTATTTTTTAGAAATATCAACATAATAATAAAGATCACCATAAGGATTTTTATTACTGCCCCATATACCATTATGCTTGTTGCAGTAATCTAACATTTTATCTTTATCGTCACCAACAAAATATTTTCTTGTTGGTGTATCATATGGTATACCTAACGGATTGTAATAATCTTTACTTTCTATTTCTTTAGATTCTGTATTAAATCTCAACTGATTATAACTTACTTTATTATTACTGTTTTTTAACAAATAGTGATGATTATAAGTTAAAATTAGTCCACTCATTGCGGTAGGGGATACAGTAAACACAACTCTATATTTTCTTGTTTCGAAAGCCTTTTTATAACTTCTCAATCCATCACTTGCACTTAAAACAGTTCTTCTTAAATCTAAACTGTTTACATAATCATTTATTAAGCACAGTATAGTTTTTAAATCATTTGGCGGTAAAGAAAAAAGGTTGTCTACATTATCACCTTTAAGCGATAAATAATTATAGCCAACCTTTCTATATTTTTTTGGAAGTCTTGCGTTATTTTCCAATTACTTTACCTTTTTTTCTTAAAACTGAAATTAGTATTATACCGCCAACTGATACAAAACCTAAACCTAAATAACTGCTAATATCTGAATTATCACCAGTTTCAATTTTCTTAGGTTTTAAATTATTAGTCAAATAAAAATGCTGAATTTTACCCATATCATCAATCTTAAACTTAACTTTTTGTGCTAATTCATAACCATCAGGAGCAATTGTTTCTTCAAAATAATATTCTTTATTTTTTTCTAAAACTCCATTGATAGCATGAGGTTCTTTAGTCGAAATCCATTCATCAATAACTGTTCCGTCTAATTCAGTAACTCTTAAATATGCACCCTCTAATTCATTTCCTAAAACATCTACTTTATGCCATGATGTCTTAATCGTTTCATTAATCATTGTTAAAGAAACATTTTCATCTTTTAAAGTAAATTTTTGTTCCTCAGCAGTTGAATACCCCTTTGGCACATCAGTTTCACGTAAAATATATGACGAATCGTTGATTAAATTTCTTACTAAATGTCTAGTTTCATCACCGTTTCTATCTACAAAATAATAGTTTATTTCACCATTACTCTGTAACATCAACATATAATCATCTTTATTAGTTTTTACAGCTTTATAAAGAACAGTTGAATCATCTTCACTAATAAACATATCACTAACAATCTCGTTATTTTCTAACTTAGCAATCATTTCATCACTAAAATCAAAAATATGTTCTCCTGTAGTCCATTTATCTATTATATTCTTAGTCTTTTCACTAACAATCTCTAAACCTACACCTTTTAAATAATTGCTCTGTTCATCTACCTTGGCAACATCAACAGTATAATCAATCATTTCTACTTTTTGAATTTCACTGTCTTTAACAGTAAATTCAATATCATTACTTAAAGCAAATCCTAAAGGACTTAAATCTTCATGAAAGTAGTATTTACCATCTTTTAAACCATCAATCTGCAAAGGTTCATCACCTGTAACAAACTCATAAACAACCTCTTTATCTTTGTTTAAAATTTGCATATGTGCACCGTTTATTTGAATTCCACCAACATCAACTTTACTCAATAAAGTTTTAGTAATTTTATTTTTGATATTTAAACTTTTTGTGTAACTTAATGTAACAAAATCTTCCTGAACAAACTGTACAGTTTTAATTTCTTTATCTAGAACAAAACCATCAGGGCATGAAATTTCTTCAACATCATATGACCCCATTGGTAAACCGTTTAATTCCAATCTGCCATTATTGTCAGGTGTATATACACCTTTACCCAAATCTTTACCACTAATTAATCCGACAATATCTTGGTTACTTCCTTTACCGCTTCCAACAGTAATTGAATCACCTTTTTCGTATAAAATTTCTAAAGAAACAGAATCTTTAATTACCTGATTAGCAGTGATTTTAAACTGAACTTTAGAAAAATCATAATCAGCAACATTAACTGTATTACTGTTTTCTTCAGATAACGGCATTTCTTCGTTTTCATTTTCTAAAGATTTATTAATAATTAGACTTCCTGTAGGACGTAATTTATTAACCACTACTCTGTCAGTAGTTTCATCTTTTTTTATTTCAACTTCATACACTGTTTGTATAATAGCGTGTCCATCAGGGACTTTTGTTTCAGTAAGTCTATAAATACCAACAGGTAAATTATCGATCTTAATCTTTCCATCTTTAACAACTAATTTTTCACTATAACCGTCAAATGATACTGATTCTAAAGAAAATTCAGCACCGTCAATAAAATTACCAACATCATTAGTTTTTCTTAATTCTAACGAACCTATATCTAGCCAATTAATACTATAATATAATTCAGCAACATCAGGATCCCATGTCCAACTACCTTCGATTTGATTGGTATTAGAACCACAATTAATAGCTAATGCAGTAAATTTTTCAATTCCTGTTGCATTAAGTAATGAAATATTTACATTAGACAGATTTAACAATGGGGCAGTAAAATAGAAACTCTGCCCACCATATACAGTTGCTATTCCACCAGTTTGGCTCTCATTAGTTCCAACAATATGAATTGTTACATTATCTGCCAAAGGTATATTTATTATAGCGCTATTTGTTCCATTAAATTTAACTGTATTAGTAATTTGAATTTTATTTTCTTTATCAAATTCAGCATTAAAATTTGCTAAATCAGAGTAATTATCCTCAAAACCTACTTGACCTTTTTTTTCTGGATCAGGTAAATTCAATATGTTACGATAAATATTCATGATATTTGTTCCGTAAGTTCCCCCAAAATACTGATTGAAAAGTTGTTCATCAAAACCGTTCCAATCATTGCTATATGCTCCAGATAAAAATATATGTGTTAATAAGTATTTTACATCATCATTAGTAAGATAATCATCATCTGGGCAAATTGCCTGTTTCAAATCAAAACCGTCTGCAAATTGTCCCCATGCAGCAGGACCTCCAAAACCGTAATATAATAATTTTCTTACAGCAGAATTATTTGTAATAACTTCTGAAGTATAATTTCCATTTTGCGGAGTGTTTTTGCTAGATTCTAAACAATATGCCCACTTTCCATTGTACTGTGTGGAATATGTAGACCACGATTTTAAACTAGGAATTTTTCTTCCCCACCATTCAGGATATTTAATATTTTTAACTCGTGTAAATTCATATGGAACAGTATCGTCCCAAGCGTTAACAGTATTCAAATTTAATGATGCTAATGATATAGAAAACATCATTGCAAACACTAAAATAAATTTCACTAAAATAATTTTTTTTATTTTTTTTAATATTTTCATATAGTGCTCCTTTTTTATTGATATAAAATAAAAGATGGAACATATTCCATCTAAAATTAGATTAAATTTATTAATGATTTATTTTTGATAGCCACCATAACTATAACTAGTATGCTTTCCTACAGCACTGTTTGAACACGCAGAAGATAATAATTGATTAATCGCATCATTAGAAGATATATTAGACTCAATATGTTTCCCACATCTATGACATTCTGCCCAATAAATGGTGACTTTAGGCGGTTTAACTGGTTCTGTTATATTTCCGCCACCAGACGATGAATTATTTGAAGAAGAACCGCTATTATTAGGTTTACTATTTGTACTACCGTTAGAACTACTGTTATTAGAATTGGTATTAGATGAAGAACCGTTATTAGGTTTAGTAGTACTAGAATTATCATTAGATGAACTATTTGATGATGTACTACCGCTTGGTTTATTGTTTAAATTACTGTTAGATGAATTACTAGAAGATGAATAAGAATTATTGTTGCTTGATTTTGATGTATCACCCGAAATAACTATACGAGAATCACCGTTTTGTGTTTCAATTTTCTTTCTAGTTACAACTCTTTTAGTTGTTGTACCATCAGCATTAGGTATTGTTTCCTCAACGATCACTTCATCAGCACTCAATGGAGCAACAATATTTACAACTGCTTCTTTATTAGATTTATTTCCATAATCATCTTCGGAAATAATTTTTAAAGTATAAGTACCAATTGTATTTACATCAATTGTACTAGTATCATACTTAACATCTGTTTGGGATAAATCATCAACTGTATAAAGAACTTTAAAATCATAAGTACTTAAATCAGTACCTTGTACTATATCAATACTTTCTGCACCTGTAATTACTGGGGCGGTAGTATCTTCGACTTTATAAGTAAAAGTTTCTTTTTCGTTTTTATATGAAACGGTAACTTTATATTTTCCGACATCTAAACAAAAATTTTCAATATTATTCAAATCTTTATCAACAGTTACTTTAGCGTTTTCCAATACATCTTTTTTTTACATCAGTATCTAATTTTTCTGTATTTAAATACGTTTCAGGTTTTATATTGAATGGTGTACCAAGTTCAACTTTAAAAGTATTTTTTTTCAATACAAGATAATCAGGCTCTTTATTTAAAACGATAAATCCTACAGTGATAAATGCTATAATTAAAATTCCTATAACATACCAATATTTTTTACAATTCTTTAAAATCTTTTCTTTCATTTTTTTACCTCCCTCACATTTTTAGTATAGCATAGAATACTATTGTATACATATTGATATTAGAAATTTTAGTAGCATTAACGGTTTCAGTCTTACCGATAAAACACGATCATTAAACCTAGAAACCTATTCACCTCCAATCGCTCTAAATTTAATGAGTAAGATATTTAATACGCTACTCACTTTTTGTTTTATCAGTTCGGGACAAGTCAACCGCTATGCTTACATCACTGATATTACTTTATTAAATATCGTTATTTATTTTTAAAAGAACTAGTTTAATATTTAAAATCATTATTTGTTTGACTGAGGTTGCTGATGATTAGCACCAACTGCCATTTGTAAAGCATTTTTATTTAAAACAGTCATTTTATTTGCAAAAATTGTTTGAATAATAGTTGCAAAAGTTCCTACCGCATTTGCTCTATGACTGATTAAACAGTTTTCAAAATCTACTGCATCAAACATACCTAATTTTTCTAACATTACTTTATTTTCAGTATTATAAGTTAATCTGATTTCAATATTATCTTTTAATTCAACACTTGTTACAGTTAATAAAAAACATGTATACTCGCTTGGAGTTCCTTTACTATATGTTCTCATTTCATATTTATTAAATGCCATTAACCCAAACTTATCGCTCAATTTTCCAATTTCAAAATCAGTTGCTTTTAATTCTACTTCTCTACCAATGCTTTCAATTTTTTTCATATTAATTTCACCTTACATTTATTTTTTAATTAAATACCTTTCTTGTTTTCTTAAATTTCCATAATATTTTTTATTAAATTGTAGTAAGGCAACTTTTTTAACTATAAATATTAAACTAATTCAAAATAACACATTGTAAAAACTAATATTTTTATGTTACAATCAATGTGTTAATGCAATATATTTAACACCTTATAGCAGTTGCCTTTTGGTAACTAATCTTTAAACAGTTCTTAATGGCAGTTAAGGACTGTTTTTTTATTCCTCCTTTTAAAAGATTAGTTTTATATTTACCAAGGAATTAATAAAATATTATTTATTAACTCCTTGCTAACCAAAAACTGTTAATTTGAACAATTCTAAAGAGGTATATAGTTGGAGAGGGAGCAAATACCTCTTTATATATTTAAATCCGCCGAGAGAAAAAACTAAAAAACTCTCAATTGTTTATTTAAAGGCGAATTAATTATCTAAATAAACATCTTGCCTATAATATATATCTAGTAATTTATCATAATGATACAAAACCAAACCAACACCATATAGATTACAAAAGTTTATTACCTCAATTAATGCAACAGTTAACCCTGTTACATATAAATCAAGCTCCAAATCCATATAATCATTAATTTCATATTTTTTCATTAACCAATCAATAGATATTTTTACTGTGTTTTTCATGTAATCTAAATCTCTAATATTGCGTATTTCATCATAGATATAACCATCAATATCCACATTTTTAAAAATATGTCTATTTTTTATTAATTCTACTTTCAAAACTTTTTTCATTTTTTATCTAACCTATATTTTTAAACATTAATTCCTAAATAACTGTTTTTTTTGCTAACATAAATTCATTACGTAATTCACATATAATATCTTCAATTTCATTACTAACAATTACTCGCCAAATATTACTAGAATTTTCAATACAGTTTTTAATAATCGATTTAGCATGATTACAACTGTAAGCAGTAATAACATTTTTTTCATTTGTTCTACAATTTCTTAATTTAATCTCAATAACTTCATTCATTTCTTTACCCTCTTCTTTAAAACAAACTAATATACAAAAAAGCACTAAATATAATTAGAATAAACTAACAATATTTAGTGCTTTAACTATTAATATGGGGCGGACGATGGGAATCGAACCCACGAATGCCAGAGCCACAATCTGGTGTGTTAACCACTTCACCACGTCCGCCACAAGTATCTTATTAAGAGCTTATTAACTCTCAACGCAATAATGATTATATATAATATTTTGATAAATGTAAAGAGAAAATGTAAAAAAAATAAAAAAAACTGGATTTAAGTTTTTAGTCTAATAATTCAGATATATCAGTTTCAAAGTTAATACAACCAGGTTTACTGTAATATGTTGTATATGTTTCGTTAATATTATCATTATCAATAATAGTCATTAAAAATTCATATTCATAACATAAATCCATAATTAAATCCATTCCTTGATATGTGATACTATAAGGAGTGTAATCATCGTTTTCTGTACTAATTTCAAGTTTAGCTCGATCAGGATAAATATCCCAATCAATTAGTTTATTATTACTACCCCAATCGATTAAAACAAATGTAATGGGATCAATTATACTATCATCTAATTCATTGTTTGATTTAATTGTAATATATAATTTATTAAACATATTTATCTCTCCTTTTATTTTATAGATTACTATAATAATTGCAAATAATTATGTGATTAATTTGGAATAATTAAGACAATAAAATATCTTTTAAACACCCAAAAAATTCTCTTATGTAATAATGTAAAGCAGTGTTTAGATTTTCTTTAGCACTATATGTATATGCTGTTAAATTATGCTTATTTGCAAGTAACTTACTACGATAACAATGAAAACCATTTGTTATAATAGTTACGTTATAATCATCTTTTGTTAGAGAATCGATAATTTTTTTACTGTAAATAATATTTTCATTTGTATTAGTACTTTTATTTTCTTCAATAATTAAGTCTTCATTGATTCCTTTTTTAATTAAATATTTTTTCATAGCTTTAGCCTCACTAATATCTTCACTATTTCCTTGACCGCCACTAACAATAATTACTGTGTTAGGGAATGATTGATGATACGTAAAAGCTGCATCTAATCTGTATTTTAATAGTTGTGAAGGGGTATTACCATTTAATCGTGATCCTAATACAATAATATAATCACTATCTTTTAAATGGTTATTTACTCTTGTATGGATAATTAGTCCTTCTATTATAATAAATAGGGATATTATTATAACGAATATTATTTTTATAAAATAGTTTAATTTAAGAGGCAGTTTAGATAATAAACTGATTTTAATCTTTAGCTCAAAATAACCATAAGAGATACATATAAATGCAAAAATTGGATAAGCAAGATATGCAGTAATAAAACGTGAATTTAAAGTTACAAGAATAAAATATCCAATTGAGAAAATTGATATAAAAATTAAGGTATAATCAAATAATTTATTATTTTCTTTCATTTTAGCTCTCCCTGTATATTTATATGATAACATATATTTATTTTGATGTTTCTTAAGAATATTTAAATATAGTAAAAATATTATCCCAATAGTATAATACTTATATAAGATTGTAGTGTGGAGGGATTAAGATGAAAACAAAAAAATTTGAAAAATTAGGAATTAGCCCTTCTTTATTAGGGTTTGGATGTATGCGTTTTCCTTTAGATGAAAATGGTAATATTGATGAAGTTGAATCTGAAAAAATGCTTGATAAAGCTATTAATGCAGGAGTGACTTATATTGATACTGCATTTCCCTATCATAATGGGGATAGTGAACCATTTGTTGGAAAAGTATTAAAGAAATATAATCGTAAGGATCTTTTTTTAGCAACTAAGTTACCAATTTGGGAAATTTCTAGTAAAGAAGATGCAAAGAAAATCTTTTTAGATCAATTAGAAAGATTAGGTGTTGATTATGTTGATTTTTATTTATTACATGCATTGGATAAGGAAAAGTGGGATAAAGTAATCAAATATAATATCTTAGATTTATGTCAAGAGCTTAAGGAAGAAGGTAAAATTTGTTATTTAGGGTTTAGTTTTCATGATGAATATCCTATTTTTAAAGAAATTTTAGAATATCATGATTGGGATTTTTGTCAATTACAGTTAAATTATATGGATATGGATATTCAAGCTGGAATGCAAGGATATTTGTTAACAGAAAAATATAATATTCCTCTAATTGTTATGGAACCAATTAAAGGGGGAGCTTTAGCATTATTGCCTGATGATGTAACTGATAAATTTAAAAAATATAATTTTCAAGCAAGTATTTCATCTTGGGCTTTACGGTATGTAGCTAGTTTGTCTAATGTAAAAGTTGTTTTAAGTGGTATGTCTACATATGATCAAGTTATTGATAATTTAAATACATTTGAAAATTTTGAATACTTAAATGAAGATGAACTAGCATTGATTCAAGAAGTGAAGGATACATTAAAATCAAGAACTCAAAATGGCTGTACTGGATGTAGTTATTGTATGCCTTGTCCATTTGGAGTAGATATTCCAATGAATTTTAAATATTGGAATAATGCATATGTTTATAAAGAGCATGAAGCATTTAAAGAAAAACTTGAAAATATGGAATCCAAAAAGAAAGCAAAAAATTGTAGACAGTGTGGTGCTTGTGAAAAAATGTGTCCACAACAGTTATCAATTCGTGAAGATTTAAAACAGGTATGTAATTACATAGGTGATTAATAAAACTAACTTTAAGTAGTTAGTTTTGTTATGTCAATATTTGACATATATGGTGTTTGGATGATAAAATAATTATAAAGAGATTATCTAGGGGAGGCGAAATATATGAACAGTTCAATACAATTTGGTACTGATGTAAAAAAACTCAATCGAATGTTGCTTTTATATATATTTTTGGAATCAGTAGTCATGTTAATTATTGAACCAGTGTTAATAGCATTAAAATTCGGTGAAGATTTAATATTTTTTCTTGCACCTGCTATAACTACTTGTTTTGTAACTTATTATTTAGTTAAAAGATATCAAAAAAAGTTTGAATTAACTATTCCATTAAAGATAAGTGATGATTTTAAATTTATACAATATTTAAAATTTGTTGTAATGGCGTTAGGAGCTGCCTGGTTAACAAGTTTAGTAATAGGATTTATAATGAATTCATTATCTGGAATAGTTATATTTGAAACACCTGATTTTTCTACTAAAGATAATTTTATTGTAAATATTTGTTTAATCATTTATGCAGTTATTGTTGCACCAATATCAGAAGAATTAATATTTAGAGGATTGATTTTAGGAAAGCTAAAACAATATGGAGATGTTTTTGCATCCATCATAGTTTCATTATTATTTGCTTTAATACATGGTAATTTACCTCAATCAATTCCAACATTTATTGTGTCATTATTCTTATGTTGGGTAACATTGCAAAGTAATTCTATTATTCCTGCTATTTCAATTCATATGATAAATAATGCTGTTGCTCAATTAGGAGATATTAATAATGAAGTATTTCAATTAGTAATTAATATATTAATTGTGATAATTATTATTATAGCAGTTGTATTAATTGTTAAAGAGTTTAGGAACAGATCTGAATTTAAACTTCAGTATAGAGTAAAAGATTATTTTAAAAATGTTTCAGGAATAGTCATCTTGATTTTATCAATTCTTATGATTATTGGATCAATAAAAATAGTTTAACTAAGCCCAATAAAGGGCTTTTTAATTGCGGTATTAATGGTATAATACGATAAAGAAGATATGCAGAAAATAGATATTTACAAGCTATTTTTTTAGATGTTAAGAATTGTTTACATATCTTAATGTTTAAAATCATGAGTTATTATGTAATAAAATAATTAATAATACGAAGGAGAATACAATGAAAATTATAGCATTTACAGGAGCAGGAATATCAAAACAATCTAATATTCCAACTTTTATGGAAAAACCAGATGTAAGAGAAAAATTGTTTAGAAGTTTTGCAAACATTTATCATGAAGAATATAACGAAATCATTAGACAATTAAAAGCTAATATGAATGGGGCAAAGCCAAATGATGCACATATTGCATTAGCTGAATATAATATTCCAATTATTACAATGAATATCGATGGTTTGCATAAATTAGCTGGAAGTGATGCTTTAGAATTGCATGGTAGACTTCCTGAAGATGATGAAATGGATATAGCTTATTCTTTATATAATAAGCCTGTATTATATGGCGATCCTGCACCAAACTATCAAAAAGCATATGAAATGGTTTATGATTTAGAATCTAATGATATCTTCATGGTTGTAGGATGTTCATATCATACAGCTATTGCTTGTGATTTAAGAGAAGTCGCTAAATCAAGAGGGGCAAGAATTATTGAAATACAAGAAGATGCTGCTTTTAATGTTAGGAAAATATTAGAAGAATTATTAAAATAGAATGGATTTATTCTAAGGGGGATTGTATGTGCTGACTATACATGTGAGATGATAGATAATTATAATAATGGGGCATTTTATGAATCGCCATACGTTATTACAAGAGCATATAAAGATGGAAAATTTTATTAATTGAAGACTGTTTAGTTTTTAATCATACTAAATTAGAATTAAAGAAAATTTATTGAAAATATTTATGCAATTATAAAGAATAACTTCTCATAAGAAAAGAAGGTTATATTTTTGTAAATGTGATAAAAACTTTCTAGATAAAAAGTGAGAGAGGAATATAAACCGATAATAAAAAAAGTAAAATATTGGCATGAAATAAAACTTGGCATTCACATACATGAGACTGCCTAAGAAAATCTAGTCAATTTGCTAATTATGATTGGGTTAAGTATATAGAAAAAAATAAAAATTAATTAATTGACATTTAAATAAATAATGAGTATGATAAATACATAGAGTAAATACGATGAATTGAAAGAGTAGGCTATAAGTTTAGGCAAAGAGAGTATCGGGGTGGTGTGACGATATCCAAATGAATAGTTGAATACATCAAGGAGTAGAATGTTGAATCAAGTAGGCATCTCCGGTGACACCCGTTAACGTGTAAGAGTATGAACTATATAGATAGCGTACTTGATGAGGCTGATAGAGTGATCTATTAGTGAATAAAGGTGGTACCACGAAGATATCTCGTCCTTTGATTAGGACGAGTTTTTTATTTATAGGAGGAAATAGAAATGATTATTGTTTTAAAACCGCACACAAGTGATGAAAGTATTAAAAAAATTGAAGATGTGATTAGATCTAAGGGAGCAGTTCCACATGTTTCAAAAGGGGATATTCAAACAATTATTGGAATGGTTGGAGATACTACACAAATTGATCCTAAAATAATTGAAGTAGAAGAATGTGTTGAAAAAGTAATGAAAGTATCAGAGCCGTATAAACTAGCTAATCGAGCTTTTCATCCTGATGATACGATC
>OFHM01000188.1_pt1 | contig 59485 bp, 65 predicted proteins | sample 1521311 | NCBI WGS metagenome assembly OFHM01 (sample SAMEA3504083, study PRJEB24116) | mouse gut metagenome | biome: mouse gut; feature: mouse-associated habitat; material: faeces | place: Denmark | collected 2011 | reverse complement strand
CAAAGTGATTTCCTCATGTAGCTGATATTTTTGATTTCTGCTTTTACCATCCGAGTAAAAAACGCTACTCCTTTTCTCCTCGGCTTTATATCATCTGCTTTTAATATATTTTTTATCCTTATCTGGTTTCACACTTCAATTCATCTTCAATACGAATTTTAAACCGCATTATCTTCAATTTATCTTCAAAGAGCATCGCATCCGAAACGACTTCCTTGACATTTTCTTTTTCTTCCAGGATATGATTATATACCTCCAGCACCATTTTTTCCGTGTCGCCTAATAGCTGGGAAATTTTCTTTATGCTGATGTTCGGCATCTGGTAGCATAAGCTTGCGCAATAATTATGGCGGAACATATGGGCCGTAAGCCCGGTTACTTTCTGATCATGTTCCGTGCCCCCTGCGGCAGCGTTCATTTTCTTCAAGATGGATTCCAACGTTTTGTGATATACGGATGCGGTCATAAGCCCGCCAGCTCTCTGGCGTCTGCCGGAAGCAGCATGTGCAAATTGCACCTTTATGTTTCCTGTGTCACGCCTTTTCTTATATTCTGCCATGTTTTTTTTCGAGGTCTGCGCTCGACTTGTCAGAGTAGAGGCTTATGTGATGCTTTAGATTGTTTTTGGCGTAGGTTTCATCCCAGACCGTTGTCTGGAATTTTCTTTCTGTTTATAGTATTTTCTTGCCATGGCATCATCCTCCGTAAAAAGGTGTAAAAAATAACAGCTGGTCTATTGCCACCTGTTACCGAAGACGATACAGTATTATTAGTCTAAATTTAATTTGGCATCATCTTCGGGTGTATCTCAAAGCCGTTCCTGTTGGCAGCAGGGGCGGTTTTGAGTTTATGAATTTAAATCTAATTCTTTTAGTAAATCTTCTTGTGATATAAGGTCATGGCAATCTGGACTTTTATCTATATCTTCAAGCATTTTTTAATCCCGTTCGTTGGGAGGAACTTTCTTGATATTCTCCCAGGAACATGGTGATAAGTTTTCAATTACATAATTCTGAGTTTTTTTGCGTCAAAATCATCCATGACAGCAACAGCTCCAAGATTTTTGAAAGATGGCATGATAGTAAGCTTATTCTTCTTTCTTAGTTTTTATCATTGAGATTACTGCCAATACTGCATTGATAGCACACCATGCTGCCCAGATATATAAGTCTGTAAAATTTCCAGCCAGAGCAAATCCTACTAATGTTCCTACTCCAAAAAGAACTATTAAAGCAATATTTCCACCTTTTCCAGTGCTTTTCCTTGTAGCGATAGAAACTATTCCGCCAGACAACATCATAACAGCAACAATAAAACCTGCGCTTCCGCTAGATTGTCCATTATCTTCTAAGGCATTTAATACGCCAGCAGCACAAGACTGAAAGGCTACCAAAATAAATAATACAATTGAAATAATTCCAGATACAAGTTTCCATGTTTTCATAAATAAATTCTCCTTTGTTATAATTATGACATTAAGTTAATAGTTTAGTCTGCGAAAACATACTCGCCGTGTTCATCATAAGCCTTAAGTAAAAAATCAATTTGCTCTACTTCAGGAATTCCGTTTTCCTCAAAATCCGTATTGCGTGCTTCTTTGACGTATTGTGCAGCCTTTTCCTCCCACGGTGGGTAAACATGCACGTTTTTTTCCGCTACATTATCTGCTTCATAATCGTTAGTATCATAAACACGAAATCAAAGTTTAATATCCGTATATTCAGTTATTCCATGTTAATGGAAGCACAGGAAACAGAGAACATGTATGTTTCGTCAGAAGATTTATTCTCTCGTGTTGTTCTTATCTCATATCCCCATATACTTTCTGGGTCAATGATTGTGCTTTTTAGGAATAAATTCTTCTGAAAATTCTACTGTATTGTTTGCGCTATCACCTTCTTTCGTATATTTTGGGAGGTGCGTCAATTCTTCGACAAGCTTTTCGGCTTCATGTTATCTATGTCGTTGAGTTGACTGTAATATCGCATGATTTTGGGAGAGGATTATTCTGGTGTTCTTTATCTTTCCAATCCATGAGATAAGCAGGGGATGGTGTCTAAGGCTTTCTGAACGCTGAAATTGCATACCCTTTGGTGCATCCCGTTATGTCCACCTCGCTTTGAGAGTGATTATACAGTAAATGTGTCTTTTGTACAACAAAATAGCTAGGTAAATTAAAGAAAGTGACAAAAAAAGACATTTTCTGCGAGATAGAGCAGAGGTGGATGGAAGAAAAAATCACAAAGACAATCAAGAAATCATTATATTTTGAAAAGAGTACAGAAGCATCATTTTGCTCAGAAGAGCTGTTTCTCAAGATCACATAGTCAGCATATTCACTTTGGATCTTGTTTTCATATGCAATACGCTGTTATATTGCTAAAAACCCCCAGGATTGTATGCATCAACGATCCTGGGGCTTTATTATTTTTACGTATAATCGTCTTTCTGCCTGCTGACTTATAGAAAATGCAGGTTGCTAATAATCTTCTCAGAAAATTTTTAAAGAGCTATGATAGATTGCATCAATCATATTAGCGTATTTTAAATTTTATTTTATCATTGCCAGATGAAAATTCAATCAATAATTCATCTGCAGAATCTGCAACAGTGCTTGGAATCTCAAAGGCTATTTCACCTGTTTGGGAAGATAATGGATTGATACTGGAATCATGTAATTCGTTATCATATCCTAATAAGTTTGTCGCACTGAACTCATATCCGTCTGAATATAAAACTTTAGCGCTTACATCATCTCTTAATCCAAAGCTTGGAAGAAAGTTATCAGCCTGTTTTCCTTTATTTTCAACAGTGACATATACCTGAAGAAACTTATTTCCCTCTTCCTTAGGGGAGAATACGATATAGCCGGATGAAATAGAATCTACAGTCTGAGCGTCCGTTACATTGATGTTCCAATCTTTTAATAGTGCGCTGTCTCCGATATTGTAAATCGTTTCGGGACTTTCTTCCGGCTTCGGTTCTTCTTCCGGCGCAGCATCTTCGCCGTCTGGTTTAGCGTTGTCAGCATCTTCCTGGCTCTCTTCTGATTCAGGGTTCTCTGGTTCGGAGCTTTCATCAGCATTTGTTGCATCTTCATTTTGGTTTTCAGACGTTTTGGAAGTTGCGCTACTGTCTGTGTTGTTATTTCCGCAAGCAGAAAAATTTACAGATAATGCGCACATCAATAAGAGTGTTACGATTTTTCGTTTCATTTCTTTATTCCCCATTCTTTTGTATTTTTATTAAAGCGCCTGCGGCGGTTTAATCTACTGTTTTACATCCAGCGCAGGAATAAAAGTAATTACATCATCTTCCACACGGATGTTACCTTTATTCTTGTATCAAGACAGGATGTTAAAAATCTTCGTGACTTCCAATCAGCATAGTGCTTAATCATCAGCTTCCTGTTCTGTGCTGGTAGAATATACCTGTCGCTTTCTTGCCATCTCGTCGCTTTCCAGATATTCGTCATAGGTGGTAACCTTGTCGATCATAGCGCCGTTTGGAAGAAATTCAATGATGCGGTTGGCAGTGGTCTGGACTACTTGATGGTCTCGGGAGGCGAATAACAGCACGCCGGGAAATTTCATTAATCCGTTGTTGAGAGCAGTGATGCTCTCCATATCCAGATGGTCAGTAGGTTCGTCCAAAATCAGGATGTTGGAACCTTCGATCATCATCCGGGACAACAGGACGCGCACACGCTCGCCGCCGGACAATACGCGCATTTTTTTAACACCGTCTTCTCCAGCAAAGAGCATTCTGCCTAAGAACCCGCGGACGTAGGTAGCGTCTTTGATTTCTGAAAACTGAGTCAGCCAGTCGGCGATTTGTAAATCTGTATCAAAGATCGCTGTGTTGTCCTTGGGAAAATAAGACTGACTGGTGGTAACGCCCCATTTGTAATTTCCTTGATCTGGTTCCAGTTCTCCGGCAAGAATCTGAAAGAGGGTGGTCTTTGCAAGCTCATTGCTTCCCACGAACGCTATCTTATCCTCATGACCAGCAATGAATGATACATTGTCTAATACCTTTACGCCGTCAATGGTCTTGCTTAAGTTTTCCACGGTCAGGACTTCGTTTCCGATCTCTCTGGCAGGGCGGAAATCAATGTAGGGATATTTGCGGCTGGAGGGCTTGATTTCATCTAATTGTATTTTCTCCAATGCACGTTTGCGGGATGTCGCCTGCTTGGACTTGGAAGCATTGGCGGAGAATCTTGAGATAAATTCCTGCAGTTCCTTGATTTTTTCTTCTTTCTTCTTGTTGGCTTCTTTCATCTGCTTGATCAAAAGCTGGCTGGACTCATACCAGAAATCATAGTTTCCGGCATAGAGCTGGATTTTTGCATAATCAATGTCTGCGGTATGCGTGCAGACCTTATTGAGGAAATAGCGGTCATGAGATACCACGATTACCGTGTTATCAAAGTTGATCAGAAACTCCTCCAGCCATGCAATGGCGTCTAGGTCCAGATGGTTGGTAGGCTCGTCCAAAAGCAAGATGTCAGGGTTGCCAAACAGAGCTTGGGCAAGGAGCACTTTCACTTTTAAATCTCCAGTCAGGTCTTTCATCATCGTGGCATGGATTTCTGGATTGATCCCCAGGCCGTTTAAAAGCTGCGCGGCGTCTGACTCTGCGTTCCAGCCGTCCATTTCCGCAAATTCAGCTTCCAGCTCGCTGGCACGAATGCCGTCCTCGTTACTGAAATCTTCTTTCATATAGATAGCGTCTTTTTCTTTCATAATATCATAGAGGCACTGATTCCCCATAATGACCGTGTCCAGTACGGAAAACTCATCGTACTTGAAATGGTCCTGCTGCAGGAAAGACAAGCGCTGTCCCGGAGTGAGGATCACTTCGCCGCTGGTAGGTTCCAACTGCCCGTTTAAAATTTTAAGGAATGTGGATTTTCCAGCGCCATTGGCGCCGATAAGCCCATAGCAGTTTCCTTCGGTGAACTTAATATTTACATCTTCAAATAAGGCTTTTTTGCCGATTCTGAGGGTTACGTTATTTGCACTGATCATTCCATTATACCTTTCTGAATCAAATTTTCATTCTAAGTATACCCTAAATCCGCCATTTTGCAAGAAGTTTTAGTGAAAAGGCGGCAAAAGTTTGCAATGACCATGGTTTTTCCCCTGTTGAGGTGTTTCAAGAAAAATACATGAAATAGAACGAAAACTATTGATTTTTTGCGCCATAATTATTATATTATAATAGAAAGAAAATCAGCGTGTCCGCTTTATTTAGACGGCCGCGCGCTTAATATGAAACAGGAGGAGAATGTAATGAAAAGATCTATGAAAACCATGGATGGCAATCATGCAGCAGCACATGCTTCCTATGCATTTACAGATGTTGCAGCCATCTACCCGATCACACCTTCATCTGTAATGGCAGAAGCTACAGACGAATGGGCAACGCAGGGAAGAAAGAACATTTTCGGACAGACCGTTCAGGTTACAGAAATGCAGTCCGAGGCAGGTGCTGCAGGAACAGTGCACGGTTCTTTGGCAGCGGGAGCTTTGACAACCACCTATACTGCATCCCAGGGATTGCTGCTGATGATTCCAAACCTCTATAAAATCGCAGGTGAAGGTCTTCCAGGCGTATTCAATGTTTCCGCACGTTGTGTGGCAACTCACGCATTGAACATTTTTGGAGACCATTCTGATGTCTATGCTTGCCGCCAGACAGGCGCTGCAATGCTCTGCGAGTCTTCCGTGCAGGAAGTTATGGATCTGACTCCGGTTGCGCATTGCGCAGCTTTAGAAGGACATCTTCCGTTTATCAATTTCTTTGACGGTTTCCGTACTTCTCATGAGATCCAGAAGATCGAGACATGGGATTACGAAGACCTCAAGGATATGGTAAGCATGGACGCCATTGATTCTTTCCGCAAGAATGCATTGAATCCGAATCATCCGCGTCATGACGGTTCCGCACAGAACCCAGATATTTTCTTCCAGACCAGAGAGTCTTGCAACTCTACTTATGACGCTATGCCTGCCATTGTTCAGAAATATATGGACAAGGTAAACGAGAAGCTTGGAACCGATTACAAGCTCTTCAATTACTATGGAGCGGCAGACGCTGAGAAAGTCATCATCGCTATGGGCTCCGTATGTGATACCATTGACGAGACCATCGACTATTTAATGGCTAAGGGTGAGAAAGTCGGCGTCGTAAAGGTTCGCCTTTACAGACCGTTCAGCAAGGAAGCGTTTGTGGCTGCTATTCCTGAGACTGCAAAACTGATTGCCGTATTAGACAGGACCAAAGAGCCAGGCTCTCTTGGCGAGCCATTATACTTGGACGTAGTCGCAGCATTGAAAGGAACCAAGTTTGAATCTGTTCAGATTACCAGCGGACGTTACGGCTTAGGTTCTAAGGATACGACTCCGGGACAGATCATCGCTGTTTACAACAATACGGAAAAGAGCGAGTTTACTATCGGTATCTATGATGATGTTACAAACCTCTCCCTGGAAGTTAAGGAAGACCCAGTAACTACGCCAGAGGGAACCATCAACTGTAAGTTCTGGGGACTTGGCGCTGACGGAACAGTTGGTGCAAACAAGAACTCCATCAAGATCATCGGAGACAATACAGACATGTATGCGCAGGCATACTTTGACTATGACTCTAAGAAATCTGGCGGCGTTACCATGTCTCACCTGCGTTTTGGCAAGAAAGCGATCAAGTCTACTTACCTGATCAAGCAGGCGAACTTTGTGGCATGCCATAACCCAGCGTATGTGCGCAAGTACAACATGGTTCAAGAATTAGTGCCAGGCGGAACGTTCCTTCTGAACTGTTCTTGGACGCCAGAAGAATTAGAGAATCATTTGCCAGGACAGGTGAAGAGATATATCGCAGAGAACGACATTCAGTTCTACACCATCGACGGTATCAAGATTGGTAAAGAAATCGGACTCGGAGGACGTATCAATACGGTGCTTCAGTCTGCATTCTTCAAATTGGCTGCTATCATTCCAGAAGAGAGTGCGATCGAGCTGATGAAAGCTGCTGCAAAGGCAACTTACGGCAAGAAGGGCGATAAGATCGTACAGATGAACTATGACGCTATTGACGCCGGAGCAACCGGAGTAGTTAAGATTGAAGTGCCTGCAAGCTGGAAAGACGCTCAGGATGAGAGCTTTGCAAAGGTTGCAACCGGAGACAGGCAGGATGTTGTTGATTTCGTAAACGATATTCAGATACCTGTAAACGGACAGGAAGGCAACAAGATCCCGGTATCTGTCGTTAAGAAATATGAAAATGGACAGACTCCTTCTGGTTCTGCTGCATTTGAGAAGCGCGGTATCGCAGTTGACGTTCCAGTATGGAATCCAGAAAATTGTATTCAGTGTAACATCTGCTCCTATGTATGTCCCCATGCAGTAATCCGTCCGGTAGCCTTGACAGAAGCAGAAGCTTCCAATGCTCCAGAAGGAATGCAGACGCTGCCAATGACGGGCATGGCAGATTACAAGTTCAGCATGACGATTTCTGCGCTTGACTGTACTGGATGCGGCTCCTGTGCGAATGTTTGTCCTGGCAAGAAAGGCGAGAAAGCTCTTACCATGCAGAACTGCGAAGCAAACGTGGGCGAGCAGGCATTCTTTGATTATGGTCTGACAGTTGAAAAGAAGATCGATGTCGTAGAGAAATTTAAAGAGACGACTGTTAAGGGCTCTCAGTTCAAACAGCCATTGCTTGAGTTCTCAGGAGCTTGCGGCGGATGCGGCGAGACACCATATGCAAAGCTGATCACGCAGTTGTTTGGCGACAGAATGTATATTGCAAACGCAACTGGATGTTCTTCCATCTGGGGCAATTCCTCACCTTCCACGCCGTACACGGTAAATGAGAGAGGACAGGGACCGGCATGGTCAAACTCCTTGTTTGAGGATGCGGCTGAGTTTGGCTATGGCATGTTGCTTGCTCAAAAAGCAATCAGAGGCAAACTCAAGAGCAAGGTAGAAGCTCTTGTTGCAGAAGGCAAGAACGCAGACGTTGCAGCGGCAGGAAAAGAGTGGTTAGATACTTACGGCGTTGGCGCATTGAACGGAAGCGCTACGGACAAGCTGGTTGCAGCTTTGGAAGCTTGCGGATGCGACGCTTCTAAAGAGATTTTGGCTGAGAAAGACTTCCTGGCTAAGAAGTCCCAGTGGATCTTCGGCGGCGACGGATGGGCATATGATATCGGATTTGGCGGCGTTGACCATGTGCTTGCAAGCGGACAAGATGTCAATGTCATGGTATTCGATACGGAAGTATACTCCAACACAGGCGGACAGTCCTCAAAATCTACGCCTACTGGAGCAATCGCACAGTTCGCAGCAGGCGGAAAAGAAGTGAAGAAGAAAGACTTGGCTTCCATCGCAATGAGTTATGGTTATGTATATGTTGCACAGATCGCTATGGGCGCTGATTACAATCAGTGTATCAAGGCAATCGCAGAGGCAGAGGCTTATCCAGGACCATCTCTGATTATCGCTTATGCTCCATGTATCAACCACGGTATCAAGGTTGGCATGAGCAAGGCTCAGACTGAGGAGAAGAACGCAGTGGAGGCAGGCTACTGGCATAACTTCCGTTTCAATCCACAGTTGAAGAAAGAAGGAAAGGCAGCATTCTCCTTAGACAGCAAGGAGCCGACTGGAGATTACAAGGCATTCTTAAACGGAGAAGTTCGTTACAATGCGCTTGCAAGATTCAATCCGGAAAGAGCAGAAGAGCTGTTTGCAGTTTCTGAACAACATGCAAAAGAGCGTTATGAATATCTGAATAAATTGATTACCTTATATGGTGAGAAATAAACAGTAATTCATGAAAAGTGCGGCATAGCCATTCGTTTGGCTATGCCGCTTTATTCTCATATTGGATTAGCAATGTCTAAAGGTCTGAAATTCTCTTACAGGCCGATTTTCTTATGCGAGAATAGGCTCTTTATCCTGAGATGACTTGTTAGTGTTATGCGGGCTTGTTCAATTTGCTCCAAATGTGACATTGCCATGGGTAAGGCGCAATATGGCATTATGTTACTGAATTCAAAAAATTGATATCAAAGAAAGGATTTTTAATTTGAGATATTTAGGAAATAAAGAGTCAATTGCATCAAAGATAAAAGAAGTTGTTTTTGATAAAGTAAATATTCAACAAGATACCGTGTTATTTGATGCCTTTTGTGGAACGGGCTCTGTTGCAAATTCATTTAAAGATGCATGCAAAGTCATTATCAATGATAATCTTCATTGTGCAGTTACATATTCTTATAGACGTATGGTTGCTAATTCTTGTAAATTTGAGAATTTGGGTTTTGATCCGTTTGAATATTTTAATACAATAGATTTAGAAGAACAAGGTTTTTTTTATAACACATATTCACCTGGCGGTTCTTCTAGAATGTATTTAACTGAACAGAATGCAGGACGTGTAGATTTTTTTAGACACACTATTGAAAAGTGGAAAAATGACAATTTTGTTACAGAAGAGGAATATCAGTATTTGCTTGCTTGTCTTATAGAGTCTGTGTCTTTTGTTTCAAACACTGCTGGAGTATATGGTGCATTTTAAAAAAAATGGGATAGTCGGGCATTGAAGCCAATACAATTTTTGGATTTATGTGATCATGTTACGGCAGTTCATCCTGTAGAAGTTCATACTGATAAAATTGAACATATTATTGAAGACATAAATTGTGATATTTTGTACTTAGATCCTCCTTATACACAAAACCAATATGGAACGCAATATCATCTTTTGGAAACATTAATTCTGGATGATGAACCAACAGTAAGTAAAGTTACCGGTTCGAGGAGCACAAAGGAGATGCGCTCCGACTGGTCAAAAATATATAAGGCGCACATTCTGTTTGACAGAGTAATAGCGAACACATCTGCAAAACATATTTTTTTAAGTTACAATAATGATGGGATTATGAGCCGGGAATATATTGAAGCTATTATGAAGCGTTATGGAGTGGGAGGTACGTTTGAATGCATCAAAATTCCTTATAAAAAATATGAAAATTGGAAATCAAATAATAAAAAAGAGCATTTTGAATATGTGTTTGCATATAAAAGAAAGATCTTCGGGATGTGTTTTACGAATCGCCATTAAATTATATTGGAAGTAAAGCTAAAATCATTTCTTTTATCCAGGAAAATACATTACCGAAAAGTAAATTTGTTGATGTGTTTGGCGGAGGATTTAACGTAGGAATTAACTCTGAGTCTAAAGTGATAGTATATAATGACATTAATTTTATTGTAAAAGACCTAATTCAATCTTTTCAGCTTTATGATACCTATGAATATATTACTTATGTAAAGAAATTTATAGAAAAGCAAGGACTTGAAAAAGGAAATAAAGAAGCTTATCTATCAGCAAGAAACTATTATAATCGTTTGCCAGAGGACAGGAAAGATAAACGAATGCTGTTTGCTCTGATACTGTATAGTTTTCAACAGCAAATACGTTTTAATAGTCATTTTGATTTTAATAATACAGTTGGCGTAAGGTGGTTTAATGATTGTATTTTGGCAAAGCTTGTTAGTTTTAGCAGGTTGCTAAAAGAGAAAAAAATTATATTTATCAGTACAGATTATATTGATTTAGAACGTCATCTAGTGATCGATGAAGACTCGTTTTTATATTTAGATCCTCCTTATAAACTTACCACAGGCAGTTATAATGATGGCAAAAGAGGTTTTAAGGGTTGGGATGATAATTTGGAACAGGAATTATTTCAGTTTATTGATAAAATGATCGAAAAAAATGTACCATGTATGTTGTCTTACGTAATGGAGCATAAAGGAATCCGGAATATTGCACTGGAAGACTGGATAGAAAGAAATCATTATCAATGTATTTTATTGGGTGATATCACTGGAATATCTGGACAGCCTAGAAAGGAGATTTTGGTTTTAAACTATGAAAAAGCCAAAGTTTATAATTAAAAGGAACTTGCAAAAATCACATCGTACAGGGATCTATATGGATCATATTGTTACTAATAATATATTGTCAGATATCTGCTTTAGAATTACAGGTCAGAAGAAGTTTTCAGTGGATTTTGTTGATAATGAATATGAAGATGATTGTTTGCCCAAATCATATAATAAAGGCAGGCTGGCTATATTTCTTTATGGAGGCAAGCAAGCCTTTATTAGTTTTTCAGAAAAAGAAATTGAGGGAAGAAACTCTGCTGTTCAAAGTGTTTCTACCGCATTTAATATATATTATCAAAGTACAGTGCCTAATAAAGAGCTATATTATTATTTTTTAGGAAATGGACCCAAATTTGAGACTGAATATTTAAAAGCCATTTATAGACAGATGAAAACGATAGGGTTTCGTTTTTTAAATCCAGAGAAGCTTGTTTCGCCAGTTGTATCGTTTGTGTCAATAGAAGGGGCTGTCGCACGAAGATATTCACTTGGTCAAAAGGTTTCCATTGCAAAGCAATGCAAACAAAATGCACAAAAGTCATCTTGGAAAGCTAGCTTTCCAGAGTGATTTTTGTGCATTCTGTCTTTGCCGCATGAGCGGCAAGACCTTTTGACCAAGTGAATATCTTCGTGCGACAGCCCTTGGAAAAAATAAGAGCAACAATTCCTCCTATATTACAAAAGCGAAAGAGATAGAAATTTTTGCAAAGACTTATGGAGCAAATAAATATGATGCAGCAATGCTTGGCTATACGGCTTCCTCCGTTACAAAGCGGCAAGGACAATATATTAAGCTTTACGAAATTTTGGAAGGTGATTTGAAGCATCTCCCAAATTCCAGTTTGAAAACGCTAAAACTCATGGGGAATGTTGAGGTAATTGCTACAAATTTAGAATTTGAAAAGCGACAATTTAAACAAAACAATAGCCTGAGATCAGCTAGGTATAAAGTTAATCTTTTAGAAAGAATTGGGATAAAGCGTTGTGCATTGTGCAATTGTCAAATTCCTGAAATTATACAAGGCGCTCATGTTTGGCCTGTAAGTATCATAAAGAAGCAAGTTCTTACTTTTGATCAACAGTTTTCCCATGCGATAAGTGGAGATAATGGTATATGGCTATGTGAGAATCATCATAAGCTTTTTGATGAATATATCATTTGCATTGATAAAAATGCAAAAGTGCGGTTTCGTACGACAGATAAAACATATTTAAAGTTTTTACATAGTATTACATTACAAGAAAAGTTGGATGAAATATATTACTCAGATCAATTTTTTAAGTATTTGCAGTTAAGAAATAGAGCGATTTAAAGTCAATGGAAGTATCTTTTACAAGAAGCTTATCGTTGCATTGTCTCCATTTTTCTTTTGCGAAAGAGGGAACATGATTTTGGAATCAAGTTCTTAGCTAAAGTGATACGTTTTTGAAGCGGGGCTGTCACACGAATGTATTTACCTGTTCAAAAGGTTTACATTCGTGCGACAGCCCCTTGTAATGGTATAAATATTAGTTTGCCGTTATATCCTAGCTGCCAGTGGCAATCTTCGCTAAAATGACTTTAATTGCCAAAGCTTTTCCGGCAAGCTTCTAATGCGGCGTCGTAAACTACCTGGAAAGGAACTTTGCACTGTCTGGCGGCGGCAGCGACACCCTCGTATTCTGGTTTGATTTTGTGAATGCCATATCCAGTGCTGGTTTTGACCGTGATTTCTCCATAGACAGTGGAAACCTTGCAAAACTGAGCGTCTAAAGCCCTGCGGTAACAAGGCTGAATGCGAATCCCTCGGGTAGTGGTATGAGTCAGGATCAGACGGCTGAAACGGCTTTCTTCCTGGAGGTTGCAAAGGACTGTCAGCAATATTCCTGGGCGGTTTTTCTTCATATATATAGAAGAAGTGTAGACGTCCAATGCCCCGGCTTCCAGCAGCAGGGTCACCGCATAGGAAACAGCTTCCGGCGTCATGTCGTCCAGATTGCAGGAAAGCTCTAAAATCTGGTCCAAACTGTGAAAATGTTCAGTGTAATAGTCTGGGTGAGTTTCTTCCTGGCGGGGAAGCTTTGGGGGTTGAGCAGCAAAAGAGCTGGGAAGCTGACGGGGAGAAGGAACCGGAAGAACGCTTAAAGCGCCCAGGAATACCCGCAGGCAGTTTGCCGTATCATAATCCTTTGTACCCATGCCATAACCGGTTTGCTCTACAGACATAGGAGGCATCGGGGTAAATTGGCTTACAAAATGTTTCAAAATGGCAGCGCCGGTGGGGGTGCAAAGCTCGCCCTCGATATTGCCGCTGTAAATGGGGACATCTCTTAGTATTTCTGCAGTGGCAGGGGTGGGAACGGGAAGAATTCCATGGGCGCAACGGACACTGCCAGAGCCTACATGGATGGGAGAAGCAAGAATCTGCTCCGGATCCAGCAATTCCAGGAGCAAGCAGCAGCCAGTTACGTCCATCAAGGCGTCCAAAGTGCCTACTTCATGAAAATGAATCTGCGAAATGTCGGTGTTGTGCGCCAGGCTTTCCGCATTGCCAATCAATGTGTATATCGCTTTAGCATGTCTTTTTACAGAATCAGAGAGCTCCAGCTTGTCAATCTTGGAAAGCATTTTGGGATAGCTGGTGTGCAGATGGCCCATATGTTGATGTTCTTCTGTTGCGGATGGATGAGAATGTTCGTGTTCTCTGCCATGAGGGATATCCTGTCCTGGCGCTTCTTCTTCTCCTAAGATAACCACATTCATTTTTGTGCCCCAGATGCCGCATTTTTCTGCAGAAGAGGCGTTCAGCATGATTTGTCCCGGAAACAGCCTGTTCATCGTCTGAAAGAAAGTTTCTTTTTGCGAGTCAGACAAAAGTTCGTAGAGGGCGCCTAAAAGCATGTCGCCGGAAGCGCCCATGTTGCATTCGATAAAAAGTGTTTTCATGATTGATTACCTCCTATATGATTGATCATGCTGGCAAGATAGCCAGCGCCAAAGCCATTATCAATATTTACCACGCAAACGCCGCTGGCGCAAGAGTTTAGCATCGAGAGAAGGGCGGAGAGCCCGCCGAAATTAGCGCCATACCCAACGCTGGTAGGCACTGCGATCACAGGACAATCGGCAAGCCCGCCAATAACGCTGGCAAGGGCTCCTTCCATTCCAGCTACAGCCACGATCGCCCTGGCACCAGAGATCTTGTCCACATGAGAGAGTAGCCGGTGCAGTCCTGCGACTCCCACGTCGTAAAGACGTTCTACCTTGTTTCCCAATACTTCTGCCGTGAGGGCGGCTTCTTCAGCTACGGGAATGTCACTGGTGCCGCCTGTGGCAACTAGGATTGTGCCAGAGGCGGTAAGATCAGCTTTGCGGTTCACAATTCCTACCTGAGAAAGTTCGTCATAGGTCAGCGAAAAGCGCTTTTCCAAGTACAAGGCAGATTCCTGGGAAAGCCGGGTAATCAGGATGTTAAATGGGCTATGGGAGAGCAGGGAAGCAACGATTCCCTCGATTTGCTCCTTGGTCTTTCCTGCTCCGTAGACGATTTCCGGAGTGCCTTGGCGGATGGCGCGGTGATGGTCAATTTTAGCATAACCTAGATCCTCAAAGGGGCTGATTTTTAAATGTTCATAAGCGGCATGGATATCCATGGCGCCGTCTTGTACTTGCTGAAGTATGGATAAAATATGTTGTGATACCATTATAACCTCTTTTCTGCAAAATCATCTGCTGATCAGCATTAATTTGCCCATAAAGCATATTTTAAAACATACGCTCTTGGGATCCCATTATGTTCATTGGGGCTTCTCGCAAGGAGCTGTCGCACTGGCATAAATTACAAGACATGAATTTGTTCAAAAGGTTTCCATTGCAAAGCAATGCAAACAAAATGCACGAACATCATCTTGGGAAGCTTGCTTCCCAAAGTGATTTTTTGCATTCTGTCTTTGCCGCATGAGCGGCAAGACCTTTTGAACAGGTGAAGATATAAGTGTGACAGCTTCATTATGTCCATTGGACCATTTCACAAGGTATGAATAATTATAGAATTTTCCTGCAAAATAGTCAAGGAAGAGACATTTTTGGTTCTCTGAAATTTCGTAAAAATTGGCTGGTTTGCCAGTTTTTAGATCAATGTTGAAAGAAAAATGGATGTTTCTACAAAGGCAGAAAGGAAAATATGGAAGAAAGGAGGGAAAGCAGGTTTATTAAGTGGAAGAAATGACGAAAATTTCTAAAAATGGGAAATGGTTTTGTGCGTTTTTCTAGGAAGAGGGAAACAGGAGGGATTTGACAAAATCTCCAAAAGGTGGCATAATTGCCGAAAGCTCAGATAAAACAAATGCAAGGTAGAAAGGATGAGAACTATGAATGAAAAAATAATTAAGTTATCAGATGCAGAAGAAGTATGTGATTTTGTAAGTGCCGCTGGTAAGTGCGATTTCGATGTAGACATTTCCTACCAGCGCATGGTAATTGACGCTAAGTCTATCTTGGGCGTAATGGGCCTGGGAGTAGAAAAGGAACTGACCGTGAAGTATGGTGGCGAAGATCTGAGTTTTGAAAATGTTTTAAGCAAGTATACTGTGGCATAATAACGGACGTTCAAGAATAGACAAAAGGTAAGACAAGAAAGGCTGTTTCGCAAGATTTTAGCGAGGCAGCCTTTCTTGTCTTACCTTTTTGGCACTATAGTATCGGCTATTATAAAAAATGGAGAAACTCAGAGAACTGTATGTATTGAAAATAGATGTGGTGTTTGTTAAAATAGGATTCAGATACGTTGCCGGTCTTCAACGAATGATAAAGCAGCGTATGACGGTAAATGATGTATTCTCGGAATCTCCCTAATACCTGCTTTTACGGATGATTTTACGCTAAATGCACACAATTTTCATCAACCTGTCATCCAGGCATGTCTCATAAATTTGTGTGCACCTGACAGAAATTCTTCTCGAAAAATCAGGCGCAAAGAGAATCCAGGAATGCGTTATCAGAAAAGGGAGGAATAAAATAATGCAGAAGACATTAACTGGAATGGAATTTCTTAGGGCGAACGAGATAAAAAATATGAAATGCCATATGGAAGAACCTTATGTATTTATAAGTTATTCGCATGACAGTTATGATTCACAAATCGTTATGAATGTGTTTCAATCTCTGTACCAAAAAGGGTTTAACTTATGGATAGATACTGCTAATATGCCGCTGAATGAAAATGATTGGAAGCTATCAGCGGCGGATGCATTGAGAGGGGAGAATTGTAGATTTGCGTTTTTCTTCCGCAGTGAGAGCTCTATGGTGAAAGAGACAGTTGCCAAAGAATTACAATTGATAAAAGATCTGTATCATATAGAGGTGATTGTTACCATAGATATCTGGCATGAAGATGGGAATAACGCTGCAAAGCATTATAAAAAAATATTGAATGACAAAGACAATGATGCGTTCAGAGCATGTGAGAAAGTTTGCGATATCGTGAGCGTCGATAACAAAGCGATCCGTCTTGGCTCAGATGCTGGTAATGATATTACGAGGCTCAGCGAGGAGATGGAGGAGGTTTTAAGGGACCGTGGCTTAAAGCCAGCCGCCAGCCGATTGTCGGGGGAAGTCTTGCTGCCAGAAGTCAGACAAGTTCATGGGAAAGAAAAACAGAGTCAAAGCAGCCACAATATTACGAAAATGGAACTAGAATGCCAGAAAGGGCCTGGGGGCTGCGACAGTGGAAAAAAGAGACGCAGAGGAAGACGGCTGTATACATTTGCTTTTGATGGACAAAGGTATGAAAACTATAAGCTAAATGAAATGATGCGCATTGTTTTTCAGGGAATCCTCATGGCTCATAAAGACAAAATTGATGTTTTGCTGGAGAAATTGCCATGTTTACGGGAGGGAAATCTTATTGGCAAAAATGCCGAACCTACTGTTTTTCGCTCAGGCTTCGTGTTGGACATAGAAAACAGGCAGATTTCCATAGGCACGTCGCTGGATGCAAATACAGTACAAGATTATATCCGGAGGCTGATCGTCTGTTGCAGAGAGCCGGAAGAAATTTTTAAAATTTTACATGTTTTTGAGAAAACAGAAGATGGCATGACGTATTCTAAAATCAATCATCAAGAGCGCAAGAGGGATTTGTTAAGGATAAAGCCAGGTGCGCCTGCAAATGCAGCGTCCTCATCCTCAAACATTGCTTGGGAACGAAAAAGGACTGCTTCAAAGACGTATTCTTTTGAATTGTATGGCACACGACATGAAGATCAAAAATTAAAAGACCTCATGCTTATCGTTTTTCAGGAAGTGATGCCAAAACATGCGGACAAATTGGAAGCGATGCTAGATAAGCTCCCATGTCTGAAAGAGGGGGATTTTATTGGCAAAAATGCGAGTCCCACGGTTTTTCGCTCAGGCGGGGTGATAACGCTTGCCGGAAAGGAAATCTCGGTGGGGACCTCTTTGAATAAAGAATCGGTGTTTACTTACATAGACAGGCTGCTTTCGATTTGCAAAGAGCCGAAAGATGTCCTGATCATCGACGATTAAGCAAGTGAAGCGCTGACATAGACAGAGTCAGTGAAAAGAGGAAGATTCCTTTGGCTGTTTTAAAAAGGAGAGCAAATGGAACAGATTAAAATTTCCGTCAGAAACCTGGTAGAATTTATTTTGCGTTGTGGCGATATTGACAATCGACAGGGCAGGGCGGCGCAGAAAGAGGCGATGCGAGAGGGAAGCCGGATTCACCGTAAAATTCAAAGAAGCATGGGAGCGGAGTATCAGTCAGAGGTTCCTTTGAGAATAGAGATTGTGCGGGAACGCTATGTGATGATCCTTGAAGGCAGGGCGGACGGCGTGATTCTCGAAGAGGGCAGAGCGGTTATAGATGAAATCAAGGGAATTTACATGGATGTCAATTTACTGGAAGCGCCGCTAAAGACGCACCTGGCACAGGCAAAATGTTATGCTTATATCTTGGCGCTGCAGCAGAAATGTTCTGAGATTTCTGTTCAGATGACGTATTGTAATTTGGATACCGAAGAAATTCGCAGGTTTCGTGAGCAGTATTCTTTTGCAGAGATTGAGTGCTGGTTTCTGTCGTTGATTTCCGCTTATGAGAAGTGGGCGCAGTTCCAGTATCAAGCACGACAGGAACGAAATCAGTCGATTGCGGGGCTTAGGTTTCCATTTCCTTACCGGGAGGGACAAAGAGATCTTGTCGCAGGGGTGTACCGCACCATTTGCCGGGAGAAGAATCTGTTTATTCAGGCGCCGACCGGGACCGGGAAAACCATTACCACAGTGTTTCCGGCGGTAAAAGCGGTCGGGGAAGGGCTTGCAGATAAGATTTTTTATCTGACAGCGCGTACCATTACCAGAACGGTAGCCAAAGAAACATATGATTTGTTGCGGCGGCAAGGGTATCTGGGAAGGGTGCTTTTGATCACGGCGAAAGAGAAGCTTTGCCTTTGTGAAGAGATGGACTGTAATCCAGTACACTGCCCGTATGCAAAAGGACATTATGACCGAGTCAACGAGGCGGTTTTTGATCTTCTTGCAAAAGAACGGGATATCACCCGTGAAGTTTTGCTGGCACAGGCAAGACAGCATCGGGTGTGCCCGTTTGAAATGTGCCTGGACGCCTCTTTATGGGTCGACGACATTATCTGCGATTACAATTATGTGTTTGATCCCAATGTGTATCTGAGACGTTTTTTCGCAGAGGGGATCAGGGGAGCATATTTATTTCTAATCGATGAGGCGCATAATCTGGTGGACCGGGGCAGAGAGATGTATAGCGCCTGTATCTATAAGGAAGATTTCCTCAAGCAGAAAAAGGCGTTAAAAAGCTATAGCAAAAAATGTGTTGCGGCTTTGGAGCGCTGCAACAAGCATCTCTTGCATTTAAAACGTCAATGTGAGGATTACCGTGTGCTGGGAGATATCGGGGATTTGGTCTTTGCCCTGATGCAGCTTGGATCTGCATTGGAGGAATTTTTTCAAAAGGATGTAAATTTACCAGAGAAAAAGGAAGCGATGGAATTCTATCTCAATCTTCGGCACTTCTTAAATATGTATGACTTGGCAGACGAGAATTATGTGATTTATACAGAGCATCAAGCGGACGGCAGGTTCAAGCTGAAATTGTTCTGCGTCAACCCGGCGGTAAATCTGCAGTCTTGTTTGGACAAAGGCAGATCTGCGATTTTCTTTTCTGCCACGCTGCTGCCGATTCAGTATTATAAAAGCCTGCTGAGCACTTGCCAGGAAAATTATGCGGTGTATGCCCAGACGGTGTTTGATAATGAGCAAAGGCTGCTGGCAGTGGCGGAGGACGTCAGCAGCAAGTATGCCAGGCGCACCCAGAAGGAATTCGAAAAAATTGCCGCTTATATTCAGGAGATGGCAAGAGGAAAAAAGGGGAACTATATGGTATTTTTTCCTTCCTATAAAATGATGCATCAGGTTTGGGATTGTTTTACGGGGAGGGAAGGGGTGCGGCAAGAGACTGACTGTATTTGCCAGGAGAGCGGCATGGGAGAAGTGCAGAGGGAAGAATTTTTGGAAAGCTTTTCGGCACAAAGGGAGAAATCGCTGATTGGATTTTGCGTGATGGGGGGGATATTTGCAGAGGGAATAGATTTGAAGCAGGATGCGTTGATCGGGGTGATGATTGTGGGAACGGGATTGCCCCAGATCAGCAATGAGCGGGAAATATTGAAGAATTTTTATCAGCGTCAGGAGGGGGCGGGATTTGAGTACGCCTTTCTATATCCTGGGATGAACAAGGTGCTGCAGGCGGCAGGTCGGGTAATCCGCACAGCAGAGGACCGGGGAGTGATCTTGCTGCTGGACGAGCGGTTTTTACAAAGAGAGTATCAATGCTTGTTTCCTAGGGAATGGAATCAATTTCAGCGGGTAAATCTGTCCCAGATCCGGGAAGCGGTGGAGACATTTTGGAAAGTACATGATTAGGCGTTTGCGAAACTCAATCGTTTGATGAATGGGGCTGTCGCACTAAGATATTTACTTGCTTAAAAGGTTTTCATTGCAAAGCAATGCAAACAAAATGCACAAAGATTATCTTGGGAAGCTAGCTTCCCAGAATAATCTTTGTGCATTCTGTCTTTGCCGCATAAGCGGCAAGACCTTTTGAACAAGTAAATATCTTAGTGCGACAGCCCCATTTTGATAACTTGATAGTTTCTTAATTGCCTGAGTACATAATAGAGAAAAGGAGCTGCTGAAAAATAAGGTTAAGGTGTCAAATTAAGAAATCCTTACATGATATGGTACAGATTGGGCGACATGCGCGCCATCTTTTTCAGCAGCCCCGTTCGATGTCCGGCTTGACAGCTTTGCGGCGGAGAGGATTTTGCTACTTATCCGTTCCAAACATATATTCCATCAACAGGGATGTATCATCGGGGTCGTAAGCTACCAGTTCCAATTCCTTAATCATCGATTCATCGCTGAACAGGTTGGTAATCGTAATATACTTCGTAAGCTGGGATTTCAGATTTAGGCGGTCTCCTTGTTTGGAGACTAATTCTACCGTGCCTTTGCACTGGTCGATGACCTTGAAAAATTCCTCTGTGTCTTTGATGTTGTAAAGTTTCATAAATATCAAGCTCCTTTCTTATGATGCATCCAGTTCTGGAAGCAGTTTCAAAAATTCATTGGCGGAAGGCGGTATCGGCAGATGTGGGCTGATGGCCGCTACCATTTGACGCATCGGCAATGCTTCCTTTGTCTTAAGTATGTATAAGTCGCTGGGTTCCTTTGCCAGGCAGTAATCTGGGATAAATGCAATCCCAAGGCCGATTCTCGCAAGATCGATCAGAAGGTCATTGCTGCTAAGCTCAACTTGCGGTACGAGCTCCAATTGATATTGTAAAAATAAATGATGCAGAAACTCACTGGTGGTGCTTTGCTTTCCAAGCATTAAGATGGGGTATTGATTTAATTTTGCGAGAGAGACTTCCTGTTGTTTGAAATCAAAATATGCCGGATTGGCAATAAATACATCGTGGAAAGCGGCGACTTTTTTCTGGATCAAAGCGCTGTTCATCCGGGAGTTTGGAGAATTGGTCACGATTACGTCTACGGTCCCCTGAGACAGCAGATCTACACAATTCAGGGAAGTCGCATTTGTTACTTTGATGGGGACTTCTGGAAACAATTGGTGAAACTGTTTCAGATAAGGCACCAGGAAATAGCGGCATATAGTGTCACTGGCTCCGATATGCAGCTGGCTTAAGCCCAGCGTATTGGAATCCACAAGCTGATGCTCCCCGCGGCTGATCAAGTTTATAGCGGGTTCAATATGCTTAAACAAGAGCTCGCCTGCAGGGGTGAGTTGTACCCGCTTGGTACTGCGGATAAACAGAGGCTGGTCCAGCTTCCGCTCCAGCGTCTTGATAGACTGACTGACTGCGGACTGGGAGATAAACAGTTTCTTTGATGCTTCAGAAAAGCTCAGGGAGGCTGCAACATGATAAAAAACTTTGTATAGCTCATAATTAATGTCCATAAGCGCCTCCTTTTACTCATATGTTACCACAAGGAACTATTTATCATGTAGAATAGCTTCGATTATAAGAGGGGATTATAAATATGTCAATAGGGATTCGTATTTTTCTTGGTGTGGAGATTGATTTGGCTTTAAAATAGAGATAATCTTATAAATAATATTAAATATATTAATTATACTTATTTATCTGGGTGTGCTATAGTGGAGTCAAAAATAAGAGGAGGCAGTGGCATGAGCAGTGTAAGACGTATTTTTGTGGAAAAGAAGCCAGATTTTGCAGTTCAGGCAAAAGAGCTGCAGTCGGAACTCAGAGGATATCTGGGAATTCAATCGGTAACAGAGGTGCGTGTGCTGATTCGTTATGACGTGGAGCACATTTCAGAAAAGACCTATCAAAAGGCATTAAAAACGGTATTTTCTGAGCCGCCAGTGGATGAAGTGTATGAGGAAAGTTTTGATGCCGCAGGGGCTAAAGTATTTAGCGTGGAATATCTGCCAGGCCAATATGACCAGCGTGCGGATTCCGCAGAACAGTGCGTCAAGTTACTCTGCAGTGAGGAAGAGCCCTTGATTCGTTCCGCTATCACTTATGTGATTGCGGGAGAAGTGGACGAGGCGCAGATGGAGGCGATCAAGAAGCATTGCATCAATCCCGTGGATTCCAGAGAGACCGGGCTTCAGAAGCCAAAAACTTTGACAGAGGAATTTGATGAACCAGAGGACGTAAAGATTTTTGCAGGGTTCCAGGAATTGCCGCAAGCAGAGCTGAAAGAATTGTATGATTCTCTAGGGCTTGCGATGACATTTCAGGATTTCCTCCATATCCAGAATTATTTTAAATCTGAGGAGCACAGAGATCCGTCGATGACGGAGGTGCGCGTGCTGGATACTTACTGGTCTGACCATTGCCGTCATACCACGTTCTCAACCGAGTTAAAGGAAGTGACCTTTCAAGAAGGGTATTACCGAAAGCCCATGGAAGAGACGTATCAGGATTATTTAAAGACGTACCAGGAACTATATCAGGGACGCAAGGACAAGTTTGTATGTCTGATGGATCTGGCGTTGATGGCGATGAAGCGCTTAAAAAAGGAAGGGAAGCTTAAGGATCAGGAAGAATCCGAGGAGATCAACGCCTGCTCCATCGTGGTTCCGGTGGAAGTAGATGGACAGACGGAGGAATGGCTGGTAAATTTCAAGAATGAAACTCACAACCATCCCACGGAAATCGAGCCTTTCGGAGGTGCGGCGACTTGTCTTGGCGGGGCAATTCGTGATCCTCTCTCCGGGCGTACTTATGTATATCAGGCGATGCGTGTCACTGGCGCGGCAGATCCCACAAGGCCGGTAAAAGATACCCTGGCAGGGAAGCTTCCGCAGAAAAAGCTGGTGCGTGGCGCAGCCCATGGCTACAGCTCTTATGGCAATCAGATTGGTCTTGCCACAGGGTATGTAAAAGAAATTTATCATCCCGATTATGTGGCAAAACGTATGGAGATTGGCGCAGTGCTAGGGGCGGCTCCCAGACGCGCGGTGCAGCGCCTTACCTCAGATCCTGGTGATATTATCATTCTGCTGGGCGGAAGGACTGGGCGTGACGGCATTGGAGGTGCGACGGGAAGCTCCAAGGCGCATAATACTCAGTCCACGGCTGTCTGCGGTGCTGAGGTCCAGAAAGGAAATCCGCCAACGGAGCGCAAAATTCAAAGGCTGTTCCGCCGTGAGGAGGTTGCGCACATGATTAAGAAGTGCAACGATTTTGGCGCAGGCGGCGTCTCCGTGGCAATCGGAGAGCTGGCACCGGGCCTTAGGGTGCAGCTTGACAAGGTTCCCAAGAAATATGCGGGGCTGGATGGTACCGAGATTGCTATTTCAGAATCCCAGGAGCGCATGGCGGTGGTTGTCGCGCCCTGCGATGTGGAGCAGTTCCTTTCTTATGCAAAAGAGGAAAACTTAGAGGCGGTAGAAGTCGCCGTAGTCACAGAAGAGCCCCGGCTGGTGCTGGAATGGAGAGGCAAGGAAATTGTAAATATTTCCAGGGCATTCTTAGATACCAACGGCGCGCATCAGGAAACGTCTGTGGCTGTGGAGATGCCAAAGCAGGAAGAAAACTTTTTTGAGAAGATTGAGATTCCTGAGGTGGCAAAGGCGCTGCAGCAGGGAGATGTAAAACAAGCGTGGTTAAAAACGCTTTCCGATTTAAATGTCTGCTCGCAGAAAGGCTTAGTGGAAATGTTTGACGGCTCCATCGGCGCAGGCAGCGTCTTTATGCCTTACGGCGGCAAATATCAGCTCACAGAAACGCAGAGCATGGTGGCAAAGCTTCCGGTTGCACAGGGAACATGCGACGCCGTTACCATGATGGCATATGGATTTGACCCGTATCTCTCCTCATGGAGCCCTTATCATGGAGCTGTCTATGCAGTTTTAGAGTCTGTGGCAAGGATCGTGGCAGCGGGAGGGGATTATAGGAAGATTCGCTTTACGTTTCAGGAATATTTCCGCAGGATGAGTGAAGAGCCCAGCCGCTGGAGCCAGCCGTTTGCGTCCCTTTTGGGAGCATACAGCGCCCAGATTGGATTTGGTCTCCCCTCCATTGGCGGAAAAGATTCGATGTCGGGCACGTTTAACGAAGTGGACGTGCCTCCGACTCTGGTTTCTTTTGCGGTGGACATGGCGAGACAGCATGACATCATCACGCCGGAATTAAAACAGGCTGGCAATAAACTGATGATTTTCAAGATTGCCAAAGATTCGTACGATCTTCCGGTTTACTGCCAAGTGATGAAATTGTACGGCGCCATTCATGAGCTGATTCAGAAGAAAGCCATAGTTTCCGCCTATGCCCTGGACGGCAAAGGAATTGTGGCGGCTGTCAGCAAAATGGCGTTTGGCAACCGCCTGGGGGTTACCATTGCAGAGGATGTGTGCAAGGATTGCCTGTTTGCTCCCCATTTTGGGAAAATTATCGCAGAGGTTCCCACAGAACAGACAGCGTTGGTGGAAGAGGTGATTGCCAAAGCCATGGGAGACTTTGCGGCGGATGCGCCACAAGAAAACGCAGGATGTGGCAATGAGTCATATTGCCGGGTATTCGGCGAGGTAAACAATCAGCAGAAGTTTGTTTACGGCGCAATGGAGCTGCCGATGGAGGAAGCGGTCAAGGCTTGGACAGGCACCTTGGAAAAAGTATTCCCTACGGTTGCCGTGGAAGGAAATGAAGAAGTGAGCACAGGGCTCTTTCATGCAGATCACATTTATGTCTGCAAGCATAAAGTAGCGAGACCCACAGTGTTTATTCCTGTTTTTCCTGGGACGAACTGCGAATACGACAGCGCCAGGGCGTTTGAGCGTGCAGGAGCGGATACCATTGTCAAAGTGTTTCAGAACTTAAGTGCAGAAGATATCCGGGATTCAGTGGAAGTGTTTGCAAAAGCGATTGCCCAGTCCCAGATCATCATGTTCCCGGGAGGTTTTTCCGCAGGGGATGAGCCAGAGGGCAGTGCGAAGTTTTTTGCAACGGCGTTCCGCAATCAAAAGATCACAGAAGCGGTGAACAGATTGTTAAATGAGCGTGATGGGCTGATGCTGGGAATTTGCAACGGCTTTCAGGCGCTGATTAAGCTTGGGCTAGTGCCAAACGGGGAGATTTGCCAACAAGATGCAGATTCGCCGACTTTGACCTACAATACCATCGGGCGCCATATCTCTAAGATGGTGTATACCAAAGTAGTGACTGACAAATCCCCGTGGCTTAAGAAAGCGGAGCTTGGAAAGGTATACTGCAATCCGGCTTCCCATGGGGAGGGTCGTTTCGTGGCTTCCAAAGAATGGCTGGAAAAACTTTTTGCCAATGGACAGGTAGCGACGCAGTATGTCAATGAGCAGGGACAGCCGACCATGGAAGAAGAGTGGAATATCAACGGCTCTTATTTTGCAGTTGAGGGAATTACTAGCCCAGACGGCAGGGTGTTTGGCAAGATGGCTCACTCAGAACGCCGGGGGCAGGGCGTGGCTGTGAATATTTATGGGGAGCAGGATATGAAGCTGTTTGAGAGCGGCGTCGATTATTTTAAATAATGAGAAAGACTCTCTACCCCAACCATTTTTCGAGCATGGCGGCTACGCCATGCTCGTCGTTGCTTAGCGTGACGTCGTCTGCGAGATTGCGGATTTCTTCTGGGGCATTTGCCATAGCCACGCCTAATCCAGCAGTTTTCATAATGTCAAGGTCGTTTTCACTGTCGCCGCAGGCGATGGCATGGTCAATCGGAATGTCAAGATGCTTACAGAGCAAAGAAAGCCCTTTGCCTTTGGATATTCCGGTCATGGTGAATTCTAGATTGTTGAAGCCGCCGCATAGATAAGAAACCTGTGGATAGCGGTCTAGGATCGCCATTGCCTTGCTGCGGTCAGGGAATGTGCCGTCCTCTCCTTCTGGAAAATTCAGCGTCAGTTTTTGCACCCCTTCGCCTTGCCTGCGCAGAAAATCGGGCATGTCGCCAATCGGAGTGCGGGTGGTGAGCATATATTCTTTCAGAGAATCTGGCAGTGACTGGATGCTTAAAAGAGCTTTGCGGCATTGCGCCGGGGCAAAGGCGTCCCCATGAAGGAACAAGTTAATGTGTATGTTCAGTGTCAGCAGTTCTTCCAGGATGTCTGCCGCCAGATCTGAGGGAATGCAGGTTTCAAACAGGCATTCCCGTTCGGGAACCTTATATACGGCAGCGCCGTTGGTGGTGATGGCATAGCGGATGCCCAGAGATTCCATCAGATCTAAGGGAAGCCCCGTATAGGGCCTTCCAGTGGAAATGACAAAGGAAGTGCCATGGGCGCTGAAATGGCGGATGGCAGATTTGTTCTCATCGGAAACTTGGCTTTGGGAGTTGAACAGCGTGCCGTCCAAGTCCAGTGCGACAAGCTGAAATGGTTTGTGCTGATTCATAATGACCTCCTTGGCGATAATTGATTTGAAGCAGTAAGATTTAAGGAAATTACTGCTTCTAAAGTTTAGGCAAATAAAGATAAAGTAAAACTACAGCCATTGTAAAGGTTCTTTTAGAAAAATTCAAGATTTAGTTTTAACATTTATCTGCTGTTTATTGACAAGTCAAAGGACAGGTGCTAAAATTTATTTTATACACAAAGTAAAAAATATATAAGAAAAGGAGAGAGTGTATGAAAAGTTTTAGTAAAGTTTTAGCAAAATTTTCTAAAGTGTGGATGCTTGCCTTGCTTTGCGTGCTTTTTCTTGGCGTAAAGGCAGAGGCGGCGACGGGCACAGTGAACGGGGTGAAGCAGACAAATCATACTTATAACGCTGTACTGTTGGAATGGAAGAATGCCACTGGGGATGTCAACGGCTACAAGGTGGAATGGTGTAAAGATACCTCGTTCCAGGGAACGACTTATGGTTCTAGCACAGAGCCGATTACAAAGGTAGAGTATGCAATTCAAGGTCTTGCCGCTGGTTCTGATTATTATGTAAGGGTTTCAGCGATTGACAGCAATGGCGAGCTGGGAACGCCTTCTGCGCCTCTTCAAGTGGTTACGGCTCCCATAGGAAAGGTTGCAGGACTGACCCAGACGAAAGCAGAGGCAAAGAACATTTCCTTAGGATGGAAAAAATTTAACAAGGCAAATTGCTATCTGGTTGCTTATAAAAAAGTAGGAAGTACGGCACAAGCGCAAGTAAAAACGGTGACAAAGACTTCTTATAAGATAGCTTCCAAAGCGGCAGACAGCACGTTCGCAGTTATGGTATATCCAGCAAGGAAGAGCAAGGCAGGTTACGTTGCCAATGCTTATGGCGAAGATGTTGCCGGCGCTTATATGTCCACGCTTCCCAAGAAGGTTACAGGCGTAAAAATGCTCTATGGCGGTTACGGAGGCAATTCACAGGCAGGTTACGTGACCTTTACCTGGAAGCCCAGCGGTGCGGCAGACGGTTATGAATATGAGATCTACGGCAATAACGGTAAGAAGATCGTGAAGAAAGCCGTAAAAGGCTATAACCAGAAGATGTTAATCAAAAATAGCAAATTAAAGAACGATCAGTTCATGAAGATCAGAGTGCGCGGATATGTTCAGGTAGGAAAGGCAAAGAAGTATGGTCCATGGTCTGACGCTACCTGGTTTGCAAAGTTTGTAGCGAAGCAGAAAGGGGCTTTGGTTTCAAACAAAGCGTCCGACGGAATTAGATTTTCCTGGGCAAAAACTGCAGGCGCTAAGGATTACAGCGTATATCTTTCCAGAACCGCAAATGGCAAATATACCAAGGTGGCTACTACGAAAGGCACAAGCTGCGTGGTGAAGAAGCTTGGCGGCGCTCCTATTTCAACAGGATATTACTACTATTATGTAGTGGCTAATAAGAAAGTTGGCAAGAAAGTGATCCAGAGTGATGATACTTGGTATGGCTCTTTCAGAATCACTACCAGCTACTACTATTAAAAAGAATCGCAAATAAGGTACATAGGCTCTCCAGCCAGGGATTTTGGCTGGGGAGTTTTTTCTTTTAGTAGATCTGTCAAAGATGCGCTGCGGCACTTGTCTGTGAAGAGTGAGGCTGTCGCGCTAAGATATTCACTTGTTCAAAAGGTTTACATTGCAAAATGGGGAAACTCAAAATAAAATACCCTTGTATACAAAAAAAAATTGGTTTATAATAATGGAAAAAGCTTGTCAATCCTGTTGGAGCGTGTTTGGAAAATCATTTACCCACAGCGTTTATTTTTTAGACGTGCGCCGAGAAGGGTTCAGGAAAGGAGAAGGAACATGAATATATTAGTAATCAACTGCGGAAGCTCATCCCTGAAATATCAGGTTATCAATTCCGATACGGAGGCAGTGCTCGCCAAAGGGCTATGCGAGAGGATCGGCTTAGATGGAAGGCTGGTATATCAGAAAGCAGGAGAGGAAAAGGAAGTTACAAATGCAGACATGCCGACCCATAAGCAGGCAATCCAGATGGTTTTGGACGCGTTGGTAAATCCTAAAACCGGAGCGTTAAAGAGCCTGGAAGAGATCGGCGCAGTAGGACACAGGGTAGTCCATGGAGGTGAGAAGTTTGCTTCTTCCACGATTCTTGACGAAGAAGTGTTAAAGGTTATTGAGGAGTGTAACGACCTCGCTCCTTTGCATAATCCGGCAAACCTCATCGGAATCCGGGCGTGCCAGGACCTGATGCCCAATGTGCCTATGGTAGGCGTATTTGACACTGCGTTCCATCAGACTATGCCAGAGAAGGCTTATTTGTACGGGATTGATTATGATTACTATGAGAAGTATAAAGTCAGAAGATACGGCTTTCATGGAACATCCCACAGCTATGTATCCAAGCGTGCGGCAGAAATTGTTGGCAAACCATACGAGGAGCTGAAAACGATCGTTTGCCATCTTGGCAACGGAGCGTCTATCTGTGCCGTGAAGAATGGGGAATCGATTGACACCTCCATGGGGCTAACGCCACTGGAAGGCTTGATCATGGGAACACGCTCTGGCGATATTGATCCAGGGGCGATGGAATATATTGCAAAGAAAGAGAATTGTGATCTGGAAGGGGTCATGGAGATTTTGAATAAGAAGTCGGGAGTACAGGGCTTGTCTCATATTTCCAGTGATTTCCGGGATTTAGAAGCGGCAGCAGAGAAAAATGACCATGCTGGAATCCGTGCCCTTGAAACTTTTATCTACCGTGCGGCAAAATTTGTCGGCGCTTACACGGCGGCAATGAACGGCGTGGACGTGATCTGCTTTACCGCAGGGGTAGGGGAGAATGGTCCCAATACGAGGAAAGGCATCTGTGATTATCTGGGCTATCTTGGCGTGGAATTGGACGAGAAAGCAAATGAGGTCCATGGCGAGGAAACGATTATCTCTACGCCAAATTCCAAGGTGACCGTGATTTGCCTGCCAACCAACGAGGAGCTTGCGATAGCCAGAGAAACGGAAGCCTTGATTGTGAAATAAACCAAATTTTGTATTGACAAACAGCAGCTTGCCAGTTATAATATATCGAGTGTGGATAGGAGACTGCCATGAGAGTAGAATTAGCAGACATGTTTTCCTCTGAGAATAAGGAAATCACCAAGCAGGTAGAAGTAGGGCTAAGGTCCTTTGATTCCAAATTAGGACGGTTTCCCGTGAAAAAGAAAGATCCATTTGAACTGAAGTTTGCCAATGAAGAGAATAAGCGGCTGCTTATTCAGGGGGAAACGGAGGTAACAATCGCAATCCCGTGCGACCGTTGCTTGGAGGACGTGGAGCGTGTATTTCCAATCATTATTTCGAAAGAAATTGACCTTACGGGGGATGATGAGGAGAAGAGCGTGGATGGATTGCATTATATGGTAGGAACAAATCTGGATGTAGATCAACTTATTTTTGGAGAAATTTTGGTGAGTTGGCCCATGAAGGTTCTGTGCAGGGAGGATTGCAAAGGCATCTGCAAACGGTGCGGCGCCAATCTGAATATGGCAGAATGTCAGTGCCAGAAAACAGAGCCGGATCCAAGAATGGCAGCAATCCAGGATATTTTTAACAAATCTAAGGAGGTGTGACCATGTCAATATGTCCAAAAAATAAATCTTCCAAGGGAAGAAGAGATAAGAGAAGAGCAAACTGGAAAATGACTGCTCCGACTTTGGTAAAATGCAGCAAGTGCGGCGAATTGATGATGCCCCACAGAGTCTGCAAGAGCTGCGGAAGTTATAACAAGAAAGAGATTATCCCACAGGATTAATCAAAAAGCGCCTCCCCATGATTGGGGAGGCTTTTCAAATTATAATGCAAAAGAGAAGACGAAAAGAGTTGGGAAACGCTGTAGCGGGCTGACGGTTTTCGTTGCAACTGTGCAAAAATGGAGAAAAAATGAACTTTTTTAATTATGATGGCGGCGTGATCAGAGCTATCAATAAATTTATAGACTGTATCATTTTGAGCCTGATGTTTTTCATATGCTGCATTCCAGTTTTCACCATAGGAACGGCTGCTACGTCAATGTATCACACGGCGTATAAGGTGTTGCGGCACGACAGAGGCTATGTATTCCGGGACTATGTTCAAGCTTTCCGTGACAATTTCAGACAGACGGTCCCAGTATGGCTGCTTGTGCTCGGCATAGGCGCTGTCTTGGGTTGTGACTGGCATGTTCTTGGCATCTATGTTAAGGAGGGAAATGCTTTAAGCATTCTGGGCGCAGTATTTATTGTTGCGACATTTTTCCTGCTTGCCTGGACATGTTATCTGTTTCCTTATATGGCGAGGTTTGAAAATACCCGGCGGCAGTCAATGAAAAATGCCTTTCTAATGGCGATAGCACATTTGCCAATGACGATTCTTATGCTTGTGCTGGCGTCAGCGGTTGTCATTTTGATTGCGATAATGCCGCTATTTTTAGTGATTTCGCCTGCCGTTTACGCCTGGGTGCAAAGTCTGATCTTGGAGAGGGTGTTTAACAAATATATCACAAAAGAAGACTAGGCAAGGGAGCGTCAGAGGAATCCCAACGGAGAAAATTAGTTTTTCCTGTTGATTTCTCTAATTAGTTATAGTATATTCTTAGAGAGGCGTTAGCAAAATAAGGAAAGCGTCCTGCTTTGCAAGCCATAAGGAGGAAATTTCATGGATGAAATGATTAAAATAGCAGTGGACGCCATGGGCGGGGACCATGCTCCGGCAGAAATGGTCAAAGGAGCGGTGGGTGCTGTTGCGTTGCGCCAGGATATCAAGGTATATCTGATCGGTCAACAGGACAGGGTCAAGGAAGAGCTTGCCAAATATTCTTATCAAGGGACACAGATAGAGGTGATTCATGCCCAGGAGGTTATTGAAACCGCAGAGCCTCCTGTGATGGCAATTCGCAGGAAGAAGCAGTCGTCCATCGTGTTGGGAATGAACATGGTAAAGGAGAAAAAAGCGGATGCGTTTGTATCAGCAGGAAGCTCTGGAGCCATTTTAGTAGGCGGACAAGTGATTGTCGGCAGGATCAAGGGCGTGGAACGTCCTCCGCTGGCGCCTTTGATTCCCACCAAGAAGGGTGTTTCGCTATTAATTGACTGCGGCGCCAATGTGGACGCCAGGGCGTCTCATTTAGTGCAGTTTGCGAAGATGGGTTCCATTTATATGGAGAATGTGCTTCAAGTCAAACATCCAAGAGTGGCGATTGTCAATATTGGCGCAGAGGAAGAAAAGGGAAATGCGCTTGTCAAGGAGACCTTTCCGCTTTTGAAGAATTGTCCAGATATTAATTTTGTGGGAAGCATTGAGGCAAGGGATATTCCCCACGGAGAAGCAGACGTGATTGTCTGTGAGGCATTTGTGGGCAACGTGATCCTGAAACTTTACGAAGGGGTTGGCGCTACTTTCTTAAGCATGGTAAAGCAGGGAATGATGGAGACGTTTCGGAGCAAGGTTGGCGCGCTGTTAGTAAAGCCCGCGTTAAAGAAGACTTTGAAAGGCTTTGAAGCCAGCGAGTACGGCGGAGCCCCCCTTTTAGGACTAAACGGGCTGGTGGTTAAAACTCATGGCAGCTCTAAGGCAAAGGAAGTAACAAATTCCATTATTCAGTGCGTTACTTTCAAAGAACAAGAAATCAATGAAAAGATTAGGAAGAATATTGGAACATCTCCCATGGAGGAGTAAGAGAGGAACAGTTGCGGAACGGTTCCGCATACTGACTTTGAGTGCCGGATATGCACGGATTGGAGGAAATCATGGAATTTGAAAAGCTAAAAGAAATTATTGCAGAAGTTTTAAACGTTGATGTGGAAGAGATCACGATGGATACGACGTTCGTAGATGACCTGGGAGCGGATTCTTTGGATATTTTCCAGATTATCATGGGATTAGAGGAAGCTTTTGATATTGAGATTGCCAATGAGGAAGCAGAAAAAATTGTAACCGTGGGTGATGCAGTGGAACAGATTAAAAGTGCGCTGAATTAGTGAAAATCTTAATGGCAGAGACGGAAGACAAGGGTGCCTGAAAGAAATGGTTTGATGTTTCTTTCTGGCCCCTTATTTGAATGAAGCCTCTTTGATGAAAGGAAGACCATATGGAAATGCAGAAAGAATTTGAAAAAAGGACAGGCTATCAGTTTCAAAATAAAAAGCTCTTAGCTCAGGCGCTGACACATAGCTCTTATGCCAATGAGCGTCATCTTGGGAAGCAGGCTGACAATGAACGGCTAGAGTTTTTGGGTGACGCCGTGCTGGAGATTGTCACCAGCGAGTATTTATTTCATCGCTATCCTGAGTATCCAGAAGGGGAGCTGACACGGCTTCGTGCCAGCATGGTCTGCGAGCCGACCCTTGCATTTTGCACCAGTGAGCTGGAACTAGGAAAATACCTGCTCTTGGGCAAGGGAGAAGACCAGACAGGCGGCAGGGAGCGCAAATCTATTTTATCCGATGCGCTTGAGGCGGTGATTGGAGCAATTTATTTAGATGGTGGTTTTGCTAGTGCAAAAGAGTTTGTTATGAAGTTCGTGTTAAATGATATCGAGCATAAGCAGCTCTTTTTTGATAGCAAGACTATCTTGCAGGAAGTAGTACAGGGGAATTCTGGTCAGGAGCTCAGCTATCGCTTGATCAGCGAAGAAGGACCAGATCACGATAAGAAATTCGTGGTGGAGGCAATAATCGGCAATGCCTCATATGGGAAAGGCACGGGAAGGACTAAGAAAGGCGCAGAACAGGAGGCGGCGTATCATACCCTGCTGCAGCTAAGAAAACAGTCCTCTGCGGACTGCGGGGGGGATCCATGTATTTAAAAAGTATAGAGGTACATGGCTTTAAATCGTTTGCCAATAAAATTCTCTTTGATTTTCACAATGGGATTACAGGAATCGTAGGGCCCAATGGCAGCGGTAAGAGCAATGTAGCGGACGCAGTGCGCTGGGTGCTGGGGGAACAAAGAGCCAAACAGCTTCGCGGCGCCAGCATGCAAGACGTTATTTTTTCCGGCACGGAGAGCCGCAGGCCGTTGAGCTATGCCTATGTGGCGATTACCTTAGATAACGGCGACCGCCAGTTAAATGTGGACTACAATGAGGTGACGGTGGCAAGGCGCGTGTACCGTTCTGGGGAGAGCGAGTATCTCATCAACGGGACGGCGTGCCGCTTAAAAGACGTCAACGAGCTGTTTTACGATACAGGCATCGGCAAAGAAGGATATTCGATTATCGGTCAAGGCCAAATCGAGCGCATTTTAAGCGGCAAGCCGGAAGAACGCCGGGAGCTTTTTGACGAGGCGGCTGGGATTGTAAAATATAAGCGCAGAAAAGCCACGGCGCAGAAGAAGCTTGAGGATGAGCGTCAGAATCTGGTGCGTGTCAATGATATATTGGCAGAGCTGGAGAAACAAGTAGGCCCTCTGGAACGCCAGGCAGAAAAGGCAAAGACTTACCTCAAGAACAAAGAGCAATTAAAGGTTTATGACGTCAATATGTTTCTGATGGACATGGAACATGCCAAAGAGCAGACCAATGATCTGCAAGAGAAGATACAGATCGTGGATCAGGATTTAAAGGAATCCAACCATTCCTATGCCAGCATCAAGAGCGAGTATGAGCAAATGGAACGAGACATGGAGACGGCGGACGGCGCTTTGGAATCTCTCCGTGAAGAACTAGGAAACACTACGGTTTTGAAAGGAAAACTCGAAGGACAGCTCAATGTTTTAAGAGAACAGATTCATGCGGCGCAGCAGAGTGAAGAACATTTCAAGGTAAGGCAGCAAGAGATCGTCAGTGAAAGAGAGCAGCGGTTAGAACAGCAGGCGGGCTTTTTGGAACAGAAGACGCAGGTAGATCATCTGCTAAAGTCCATGGAGGAACAAAAAGGCAGCGTCATGGCGCATTATCAAGAAATCCAGGAAGAGATTGCTCGCTGCAGCCGGGGCATGGAAGACGGCAAAAATGAGATGATTGAGCTGTTGAACAATAAGGCGTCCATCAAGGCAAGGCAGCAGCGTTACGATACCATGCAAGAGCAGATCAATATCCGCAAGGCCCAACTGAGCAAGCGTTTTCTGGAACAGAAAAGCGAGGAGGAAGAGCTGCAGTTTTCTGTGGAGGAATGCAAAAGAAAGTACGAAAAAGCCAAAGGACGTTATCTTGACTTGCTAGAACAGGAGCAAGAACTAGAGCAAAAGAACCAGCAGTGCCAGGAGAGACAGGAAGAGACAAAGAAAGCGCTCGAAGAGGGGACGGCTTTTTATCATCGGGAGCGGTCGAGACTGGAATCTTTAGTGAACATTGCAGAGCGCTATGACGGATATGGCAATTCTATTCGCCGGGTCATGGAGAAAAAGGAGACAGAGCCAGGATTGCTTGGCGTTGTGGCAGACTTGATCCAGGTGGAAAAGCAGTATGAGATTGCCATTGAGACAGCGCTTGGGGCAAGCATCCAGAATATCGTCACTACTGACGAGGCAACGGCGAAGAACATGATCGGATATCTGAAAAAGAATCGCTTTGGGCGCGCCACGTTTCTGCCTTTGACCAGCGTGGGAAGAAGAGTTCCCCAGGCGAATCAGGCTGCATTAAAGGAGCCAGGCGTGATTGGCATCGGCAGCGAGCTGGTTTCTGCAAGGGAGCAGTTTGCAGGTTTAAAATCGCATCTGCTGGGTCGGACTTACGTGGTAGATACCATTGATCATGCCCTTGCCCTTGCCAGAAAATATCAATACAGCTTAAGGATCGTGACGCTGGAGGGAGAATCTCTAAGCCCTGGCGGTTCGATGACAGGAGGCGCATTTAAAAATACCAGCAACCTGCTGGGAAGAAAGCGGGAAATTGAAGAGCTGGAAAAGACGGTACAAAAGCTGCAGGAAGTTATTGAGAAACAGAAGCAGCAATTAGAAGAGATCCGCACGGCGAGAGAGCTTTTAAAAGAAGATGCAAAACAAATCCGGGAAGCCTTGAAAGAAGCGATGCTTGACCAGAATACGGAAAAGATGAATTTAGACCGCGCCATAGAGCAGAAAGAGCAAAATGACAGCCAGTATTTTGGTTTGCGGGCGGAGAGCCGGGAGCTGGAATATCAGCTCAGGGAAATTGGCGAGAGCCGCAGCATGATTCTAGAAGATCTGCAAGCTGCAGATCAGAGAGAAAAGGAAATTGAAGAAGAGAACCGGAGCTTTCAGGAAATCTTAGAGCGTCAGAACCGTCTTGCGAAAGAAAGCCAGAGCTCTGTTTCCCAGGTACAGCTAGAGGAAGCCAACCTGATGCAGAAAGCAGATTTCTTGAAAGAAAATTTGTCTCGTATTCAGGGAGAATTAAAAAAACTAGAGGCTGACCTGGAGGCAGCAAAACGAGAAAAGGATGATTCCAAAGAGGATGCATCAAAAAAACAGCGGGATATTGAGGAAATTAGCAGGACGATCCAGTCCTCAGATGCGGAATATTCCAGGCTGGAACAGCAAATTGCACAAGGGCAGAAGCAGAGGGAGGAATTGTCTCAAAAATATCGGGGATTTTTCCAAAAGCAGGAGGAATTGTCGAGGCGAATCAATGATTTGGACAAGGAATTGTACCGTTTGAACAGCCAGAAAGAAAAATTGCAGGAAAATGTAGAAAGCCAGAGCAGCTATATGTGGGAAGAGTATGAACTGACCCTCCACAATGCAATGGAGCTTCGAAATCAGGAGTATGATAATCCCGCAGAATTAAAGAAGCTGATTGCAGAGATCAAGGATGCGATCCGTAAGCTTGGGGATGTCAATGTCAATGCGATCGAGGATTATCGGAGCTTGTCAGAGCGCTATTTGTTTATGAAGACTCAGCATGACGACTTGGTGGAGGCGGAAAAGACTCTTTTGGATATTATAGAGGAGCTGGACGCCGGGATGCGCAGGCAGTTCATGGAAAAATTTACACAGATACAGACGGAGTTTAACAAGGTGTTTAAGGAATTGTTTGGCGGTGGAAAGGGAACCCTGGAATTGGTGGAGGATGAAGACATTTTGGAATGCGGGATCCGCATCATTGCCCAGCCCCCAGGAAAGAAGCTGCAGAACATGATGCAAATGTCTGGTGGAGAAAAATCCCTGACAGCGATATCCTTGCTGTTTGCCATTCAGAATCTAAAGCCTTCCCCGTTTTGCCTTCTGGATGAGATTGAGGCGGCGCTGGATGATTCCAACGTGGGGAGATTTGCGAATTATCTTCATAAGCTTACCCAGAATACCCAGTTTATCGTGATTACGCATCGCCGCGGGACTATGGCGGCGGCAGACAGGCTTTATGGGATTACTATGCAGGAAAAGGGAGTTTCCACACTGGTGTCCGTGAATCTGATTGAAGAAGATTTGGATCAGTGACAGTGCAAAAAGTGAAGAAAGGAAGTGCAACTATGGCAGGGGAAAAGAAAGGATTTTTCAAGCGTCTGGTGCAGGGACTGACTAAGACAAGGGATAATATCGTTTCAGGGATAGACTCTATTTTTAGCGGGTTTTCCAGCATAGATGAAGAATTTTATGAGGAGATTGAAGAAATCTTGATTATGGGGGATTTGGGGATTCATGCGACTACGGAGATTATTGAAAATTTAAAGAAGAAAGTAAAAGAACAGCACATCAAAGAGCCAAAAGCCTGCAAAGAGCTGCTGATTGCCAGCATCAAAGAGCAGATGGACGTGGGGGAGACGGCATACCGGTTTGAACAGGAACAGTCGGTGGTGTTGGTAATCGGCGTCAATGGCGTCGGAAAAACTACTTCCGTGGGAAAGCTTGCCGGCAAGCTGAAAGACCAAGGAAGAAAAGTAGTCCTTGCAGCGGCAGACACGTTCCGGGCGGCGGCAGGAGAACAGCTTGGCGAGTGGGCGAACCGCGCAGGGGTGGAGATGATCGGCGGCCAGGAAGGGGCAGATCCTGCCTCCGTGGTCTATGACGCTGTGGCGGCTGCAAAGGCAAGAAATGCGGACGTCCTTTTATGCGATACGGCAGGACGCTTGCACAATAAAAAGAATCTGATGGAAGAGTTAAAGAAGATTCACCGCATTCTGGAAAAGGAATATCCCGATGCATTTCGGGAAACCCTGGTGGTACTGGACGGAACCACTGGGCAGAATGCGCTTGCCCAGGCAAAGCAATTCTCAGAAGTGGCGGATATTACAGGAATCATTTTGACCAAGATGGACGGAACCGCCAAGGGCGGCATTGCGGTGGCGATTCAGGCGGAGCTTGGCATTCCCGTAAAATATATCGGAGTTGGGGAAACGATTGACGATCTGCAGAAATTTGATTCAGAACAGTTTGTCAATGCGCTGTTTTCCCGGGAGGAAGAGACGGCATAGCGGCAGAAAGGCAGATTGCTGTCTGAAAATCAGGGAGTAAAGAGAGGACAGGAGAGTGAAAAAGATGCTTACATTGGATAAATTTGAGGAGGCTAGCAAAGTTGTAAGGGAAGTGACCTTGGAGACGAAGCTGGCATACAGTGACTTCTTAAGCGAACAGACTGGGAACAAGGTATATTTAAAACCAGAAAACATGCAGTTTACTGGAGCGTATAAGGTTCGTGGAGCGTATTATAAAATCAGCACGCTCACAGAGGAGGAGCGGGAAAAGGGATTGATTACCGCTTCTGCGGGAAATCATGCCCAGGGGGTCGCTTATGCGGCGAAATGTTTTGGCGTCAAAGCAACCATAGTGATGCCGACTACCACGCCATTGATCAAGGTCAACCGTACCAAGGGATACGGCGCAGAAGTGGTGCTGTATGGCGATGTATACGACGAAGCATGTAAGAAAGCTTACGAGCTTGCAGAGGAACATGGCTATACGTTTATCCATCCTTTTGACGACCTTGCGGTGGCTACCGGGCAGGGAACCATTGCCATGGAGATTTTTAAGGAACTGCCGTTGGTGGAATACATCCTGGTCCCCATTGGCGGCGGAGGGCTTGCGACAGGGGTTTCTACGCTTGCCAAGCTGCTGAATCCGAAGATCAAAGTGATCGGCGTGGAGCCAGCGGGAGCCAATTGCATGCAGGCTTCCTTTGAAGCTGGGAAAATCGTGACGCTGACAGGGGTCAGTACTATTGCGGATGGCACCGCGGTAAAGACGCCAGGGGAGACGATTTTTCCATATATCAGGGAAAATCTCGATCAGATCATCACAGTGGAAGATGATGAACTAATCGTGGCGTTTTTGGATATGGTGGAAAATCATAAGATGGTGGTGGAAAATTCTGGTCTGCTTACGGTTGCGGCGCTTCGTCATCTGAATATAAAGAATAAGCGGGTAGTGTCCATTTTAAGCGGGGGAAACATGGATGTGATAACCATGTCTTCCGTGGTGCAGCAGGGGTTGATTTTCCGGGACCGTATCTTTACCGTGTCTGTGCTTCTGCCAGACAAGCCAGGAGAACTCAGCAAGGTTGCAGATACCATTGCGGTGCAGCAGGGAAATGTCATCAAGCTGGAGCATAATCAGTTTGTGAGCACCAATCGTAATGCGGCAGTGGAACTTCGAATTACGATGGAAGCCTTTGGCGCGGAACACAAGGCGCAGATTATGCAAGCGCTGGAATCTAAAGGATATAAGCCTAAATTGGTAAGGACAAACTTGTAAAATTGTTTTATGGAAAGAGAATGGCACGCCGAGAATAAATGGAAAGGAGCCTTGAATGACATTTGTATTGCTGGCAGTCCTGGTGGCTGTGGGAGATATTTTCTTGAAGAATCATTTTGAAAAAGAACTGCAATGGGGAGAAGAACGCAGAATTTGCGGAGGTAAGGTTTTGCTGTGCCGCTATCATAACCGTGGAGTAGCCTTGAATGTTTTTGAGAAACGACCAGGAATTATCAAATATTTCTGCGGCGGGATGCTGCTGTTTCTGGGAATCATTTGGTTTTTGATCTCCAAAAAAAAGAAGAACCTTGGCATAAGGCTGGGACTAAGCCTTTTGACAGGAGGCGGCGCAGGGAATTTGTATGACAGGGTCACCCGGGGATATGTCGTGGACTATTTCAGCTTTCAGACGTCCTGGAACTGGCTGAACCGGATCGTTTTTAACCTTTCAGATCTAGCTATCTTCCTGGGAGCGTTTCTGGTGTCGCTTAAAGGGAAATCGTTTTTTGGAGAAGAGCGGTAATTATTTTATATTTCGACAGAAAAGAATTTATTTTGCAATAAAAAAGAACTTTCTGATATCCTGATCATATGATAACATAACAAAAAGCTGCCGTCGGCAGCTTTTTGCAATCACCTGTGTTTCACAATATCTTATATCTTAATAAAAAATCGAAATTCTATATTTAGACAAAGGTACATTGAAAACTTGATGAAATTAGCGAACTACGGTTACATTAACTGCCTGTGGTCCCTTGGAGCCTTCGGTTACATCAAACTCAACAGCAGCGCCTTCTTCTAAGGACTTGAAACCTTCCATATTCAATCCAGAATAATGAACAAATACGTCGTTTCCAGCTTCGTCAGAGATGAAACCATATCCTTTTTGGTTATTAAACCACTTTACTGTACCTTGCATGTCAGTACCTCCAAATATATAATATATGCCGTCCTCACGACATAAGCTTAGAATAACATATTATGGGTCAAAAGTAAAGGAATATTCTAAGGAAAATCAGCGAAATTTAAAAATACATTCTTTTAAGTGGAGAATGGATTTGTTTTGGAAGTTTTCTTTTAGATTTTCTATTCTCTTGGATAAACATGCGAAGAAAAAAGCTTAAAATGTGAAATAAAAATAGATGTGAGAAGCTATGCCATTTGCTATAATGAAATAGCGTTATGTGAATTTTCTCTGCTAAAATAACGCATAGGAATATTTCCCGCTGCAGAGGACTTTTACAGCTAATATAATGGGTGGCAAGCTTTATGAATATAATTTAGGAGGAGTACTAATTTCACAAATATTAAGGAAAAAACAAGGGCGTAAGTAATGGTTACGGTCTGCTTTTTGTGCAGTAGATCGAAAATTAGACCTTAAGAATATGTCAGTCGCTTTGCATTTATTATGTTAGTGATTGGAATGCCAGAAAGCTTATTTTTCGTGCAGAGCAAGCCTTTTGACATTTTGATTATGGAAAAAATAAAAAGGAGAGAAAATATGGGAAATCAATTGGTATGGAACGATCGGTATGACCTAGGTGTAGATATTATTGACAAAGAACATAGGAAACTGTTCCGCATTCTCAATAAGCTTTTTGAGTTTGGCCAGCAAGAAGAGAAAAGCCAGTGGGTTTGTCAGGAAGCAGTGAAATATTTTAAAGATCATGCACTTCAGCATTTTCAGGATGAAGAAGACTATATGGCTTCTATTGATTATGATGGGCTAAAGATGCATAAACGTATTCATGAAAATTTTAGGGAGATAACGCTGCCTGCTCTTGAGAAGGAGTTGGATTTGGCAGAGTATTCAGAGAGCGCTGTGAATCATTTCCTTGGAGTGTGTGCAGGATGGCTCATCGGGCACACGATGACAGAAGATCAGGCGATTGTGAAAGAAGAAATGAAGAAACAGTGGGAGAATCTCCTTCCAGAAGAAGAACAAGCGGTAATGGGTCAGGCGATCGTTAGCAGGTTGTATGGCATGTTCCGGCTGGAATCAAGGCTGATCAGCAACTGTTATGGCGGCGAGAAGTTTGGGGACGGAATTTATTACCGCTTGATTTACAGCACCAAGGATAAAAAAAGGTGGGAATTTTTCCTGGTTTTTGAAGAACAACTGTTGGTAAAAACAATTGGGAGCGTGCTGAAAACGAAATCGAATACGCTCAATGTTATGTTGATGAATGTCGCTACCTACACTGCAAGACAGTTTGTGGAACACATTAAGGGGCATTTTCCATCGATACATGAGGCTGAGGTAAAAGAAGAACAATTACTGACCTATGAGCAGTTTCAGAAAGTATTTGAAAAATACAGTCCGCAATTCAGCTTGCTATTTGATACCGGAGAAGGATATTTTGCATTTTGCATGGCAGCTGGCACTTTTGTTCAAAGTGAGGATGGCGGCTCAAAACTGACAGAGAATGCCTTAGAAGAACTTGAAAAATATCTCAATCAAAATCAAGCGCAGAAAGAGGCGATGATTCAGAAGAAGAAAATTCTTGTCGTTGATGATTCGGAATTTATGCTGAAAGCAATGCAGCAGCTACTTGGAGATCACTATGAAATACTGACGGCTACTTCTGGGCTGTCTGCCTTTCGAAGCATCACGCTTGATCGGCCGGATTTGATTTTGCTGGATTATGAGATGCCGGTTTGCGAGGGAAGCCAGGTATTGGAAATGATTCGGTCTGAGAAAGAATTTGCAGATATTCCAGTTATTTTTTTGACTAGCAGAGTGGACAGGGAAAGCGTCAAGAAAGTGGTGGAGCTCAAGCCGCAAGGATATCTATCGAAATCGCTTTCGCCGGAGCTGATAAAAAAGGAAGTGAACCAGTTCTTTGAAAAAAATAAAAGCGCCAGTGCTGGATGATTAAAAGAACTATAATTACCTGAAATATAATTAGCGCCAGTGATATTCATATAAATATTAAATCAAAATGCAGCATTTTCAGACAGGAACGCCTAATGGTCCATAAGAATCTTTAGGCGTTCCTGCCTTGACTTTTTGTACGCAAGATGGTATAATCGAAAAATCTCAGGCGGTTATGATGGAATAGGCAGACATGCAGGATTTAGGTTCCTGTGGGTAACACCGTGTGGGTTCGACTCCCACTAACCGCATTGGATCACAAAGGGCGCAAACTCGGGACTCGCTTAGCGAAGTCAAGGGCTTGCGCCTTTTTCTGCGCCTATGTTTACCAGGCGTTTTCGTGCTCCATTATTAGAAATAATAGAGGAATTTGTCATGAAATTTGTCATGAAGTATTAAAAAAAGAGAGCGTTGCGCAACTTGTCAGAAGCTTCTCTTTTTGCGTTTTCTTCTTTGTCCATCATGGAGTGCCGATATACAGACTTCATGACGTAATCAGTTTCCCAGCCGCCCATTCTCAATATGTCAGCCTCCGGTATGCCGAGAGCTGACATTTCGCTTGCAAAGTAATGACGGAGTTTATGAATGGAGAATCTAGGGATCCCGAGAGAGTCCTGTGCTTTGAACAAATAGCATGTAATGCTGTTTGGGTGCCCTTTGTAGACATAACCCTTATTTTTTATTTTATCTGATAATTCTATGGGAATTATAATATCTCTGGTACTCTCTGTGGTCTTGGTGGTTTTTATAATCCAGTTTCTTTTCTCATCCAGCACTTTTGCTTTTGTTATATGCACAACGTCGCCATCTATATCCTGGCATTCCAAGGCGCATATCTCTGATCGGCGCATTCCATAACATGCAAGCATGATCGGGATTTCAAACATGGAGCCCTTCGAGTAATCCAATATCTTTCTAATGTCGCTGTTAGTCGGGATATATGGCTCGATTTTAACTTTTTGCGGCAGAGTGGTGGAAAGCTTAAGTCCAGGGTGAAAAATGCCAAGAACAGCCGATATGAAGCCGTGGTGGTTGCGGACAGTCTTTGGGCTGCGTTCTTTTGCAATGCGGTTGATCTCTTCTTGCACATTAAGGGCGGTAATATCATGAATGTTTTTAGAAAGGAAAGGCTCTGCAGTGCCTTTTAGGATGGCGTGATATCCCTTTATTGTGCTGGGGGAGAGGACGTTTCTTTTAGAAGCGATATATTCTTCCGCAGCAGCCTGGAATGTCATTGCCTTGCATTTTTCCTGAGTGCTTTCTAATTCCCTTGCCATGGCGAGCATGGCTTCTTTTTGCGTAGGCTTATGTTCAAATGTGACGGTGTATGTTTTTCCCTTATACATTTTTCTTATCCGGTAGGAGCCGGAAGGCAGTCTTTCAATTTTCATGGCGTCATCCTCCTTGAAAAGCGTAAAAAAATAACAGCTGGTCTATTGCCAGCTGTCACCGAAGATGATACAATGTTATTGATCTAATTTAACTTGTTATCATCTTCGGATGTATCTGAAAGCCGTTCCTGTTTGCAACAGGGGCGGTTTTGTTTGGTATAAACTCAGTGCATATGTTGACATCTAATATACGTAGTAAGTTAACTCATTTTTACAACAATTTAACAACTGTTCCATAAGCAAATATTTCGATGACTTGTTTCTTGCTCATTATTCCATCACCAACAGCCACGCGGTATTCGAACTGACAATTGATTACTGCATCACCACCTAATGCCGTGCATTTTTTTGAAAGCTGATTTTTTACCCCCTCAAATGCTTTGTTTGGGTCAGTGCCAGATAAGAACCCTTCCTTGTGTGAATCCATTGCAAAGATAGTGTCTATTATGGAATAGTTTTGTCTTATGTCTCCTGTTGCGATAATCAAATAAATCCCTCCATTAATTAGTTTTATTAAATTATATTAAAAAGTAATTTTTATTGATCAATTTTATCCACATATATAGCCGGAAGAGTAATTTTCCCTCCGAGCGTGGAGGTATAGCTAAATAATCCCAGAGAAGTACCATAAACGGTTATAATATCATCATCTAGAATGCGTGAGCTAATGATAGCGGGGGAGTAGCCGCAGTATAATACGGTATCATAGTTGCTATCTACGGCTAAACGAATTTGTGTCTCGTCGTCGCTTTCCATAACTTGTAAAACCTTGCCAGAAAATTTGACTTTTTGACCTTTGAAATCATCAGGCGTTCGAGCTAATTGGTCATATGTAATGCCTGTTTCATAACCCTTTGCTTTTTCAGCTTCAGCGGCGGCAGCAGCCTCAGCTTCAGCGGCAGCCTTTGCAGCAGCTTCCGCTTCTTCCTGTTCTTTTTTTGCTTTTTCAGCTTCGGCAGCTTGTTTTTCAGCCTCGGCAGTTTTAGCCTTTGCTTCAGCAACAGACAGTTTTTCGTAGGGAGCCATTTTTTCCTTGTAAGATTCATAATCATCATTGAGTTCTGACAGCTCAGATTCTATGTTTGATAAATCCTCTGACAATTGTTGCTTCTCATCTTTTAATGCTTGCATTTCGGTTTCTAATGTTTTTTTTTCAGCTTGTAAAGAATCATATTCTTCTTGAGAGATTGTGTTTCCGCATCCTGCTGACATAACCATTAAACTACATAAAAATATTGCAATGTATTTATTTTTCATAATACATTTCCCCTTTCATTTTTTTGCATAATAGCATATTATGTCAATTTATGCAAATTTTACCTAATCATATTAAACGACTAATATCGACAAATTTTGACAATATACGCCAAACTGGTTATTTATAGTAAAGGTGATTTTAATTATTATAATTTGTTTCGATGCTTTTAGTTTTATAGGATTTTAAAGGGTTATCCAGATAGTTCGTTAAGTCTTTCCAATATTTTTGGTAAGCAAGACTAAATATAATGAATGTCGAATTTTGTCTAAAATTTGTCGATTTCTGTCAAATTATATTACTGTGGTTTATAATGGTGTTCAGATAGGAGGCGCTTATACGTCAATTACCAACACAAGAACCAATAGAGTAATTGACGATGGCAAGAGAATTTCCGCATTGTTCTCAACCTTGTCTGAGGAAAACAAAAGAAAAATGATTGCCCCAATCCTGAATGGAACCGGGGCAATCGCTTAGGAGTGTTGCTTTTGCTGATAGAGGGCGGTTAGGGAGTCCTGAAGCACCTGGGAAAAGTTTATATGATTATTTTCGGCAAACGTGTTGAGCCATGCGGGAATGGTAAGATTTTTTCTTACAGACTTTTCACCATGCTTTTCAGCATAGGCATCCATGTCCAGAAGCAACATGCTTACAAAACCACCAGCGTCAGGAATAACGCTTTCAATGGGGCTTGCTTCGGGTACGGGTTTTCCATCTTCCAACTCATCAAGAACCCAGCCGGATGCGGCGTCAGTACCCATAAGGATAGCTTCGACCAATGTGTCGCCGCCACTTACGCATCCGGGGAGATCGGGAACTACCACAGCGTAAGCCCCTTTTCTTTCTTCATCAGGATAAAAACAAGCTGGATAAGTGAGTTTCATAAAGCGCCTCCTTTACTGTAGGCAGTACCGGGCTTTAGAGCCCGGCCTGCTTGAAGATTTGTTTAACAATTTGTGGGGCAATGTCTCCGGGGTGGTTGGGGATTGTGACCTTGCCTGGCTTTAATTGCTCAAAATATCCCAAAACATTATATTATCTGGGGAGAAAAGCTCAAATTATTATGCCTGGATTTTTGAAATCAGAGCTTCCTGCAATACTTGTGAAAAATTCAAATCCATTGCCATTGCCGCTTCATTTAACCATTCAGGAATGCTTAACGTTTTCTTTACGGCTCGGGAATTTGTTCGTTTTTTGTAAGCAAGTAAATCAAATTCAATCACTACGAGGAAAGAATCCGGTTCAGGGGTGATTGTGGTGGGATCAGACATGGAAGGGAATTGCTGTTTTTCCTTTTCACGGGACGTCAGGGCAAGACCAAGCGCATCTATAGCCATTTCATATGCCTGCGTCAAATCATCGCCCTGTGTAAGACATTCTGGAAGATCAGGAAACGAAACCCAGAAGCCGCCTTCTTCTGCCTTGTGAAATAATGCAGGGTAAAATAGTTTTTTCATGGACAATGCCTCCATTCTGGTAAGCGGAACTATTTCAGCCCCGCTTGTTTTAATATAGCTTGCTCAAGCCCTTTTTTAAGGCTTGCGCTATGATAAGGAACTTCGGTTTGGCGTCCGGTTGCGTCATTTCTCATTTTTACATGGGAACCATTTTGGCTGACGACCTTGAAACCATTTTTTTTAAGATGTTTGATCATCTCTTTTGGTGTCATTGGCATTTTGATGTATCTCCTTTCCTTATCATGTTCATATTATAACACGTAATATTACGTGTGTCAATAAAAATACGTAATATTACGTAAGAAAATAAAGGGGGGAGTGAATTATAGTGTGGATGCATAAATACATAGAGCGTCATGCGAAAGACAATAAAATATCATGAATAATTTGAAAAAAGTACCATTGATAAAACGTTTTATAAAAAGAAATTTTGTATTATGCTTTTTATATTTTTATTCTAAGGGGGATTAAAATTGAAAGAAGACTTAAAAGAGAAGAAATACTACAAAGAGGAAATGATCAAGCTGGTGGAGAAGATTGAGAATCTGGAGTTTTTAGAATTTTTGTATCAAATGTTGCAGTCATTCAAAGAGAAATGGGGCATTTAATGCCCCTCTTTTTCGTACCAATAGGTTGTATTGTCGTATATAGCCTGTCTATGCTCATTGTTCAAACACATCAATTTCTTAATATGTTGTAACAAATCACTATCGGAAAGTATGTCGGGTATCAAATCTGAATTTTCCTTATTCAAATTCTTATCCCAACCCATTAGATACGATTCAGAAACATTCAAAATTTTTGAAATTTCCTCTATTTTATTTGACGGAACATTTGTGATGATGTTCTTTTCGTACTTATACAAAGTTTGCTTTGATATTTTTGCCTTTTCTGCTAACTCTGTTTGAGATATTCCAAGCATTTGTCGTTTCTTACGTATCCTATCGCCAACCGTCATATCGGCATTTCCCCTTTCTTATTGGTAACTTCATTATATCACAAAAAAGTTACAAGTCAAGAAAAGAATGACTTGACAAGTTACAAAATAATGGTATAATATTGGTAACTTAAAAAGTTACAAAAAAGGGACGAAAGGAGAGGTATATATGGTGAACACCGCAGAACTTCGTGGAATTATAGCAAAAAACGGAAAGACACAGTCTGACGTTGCTAAAATGCTGAATATCACTCCAAAAACTTTCTATATTCGTATGCAGAAAGGCGTATTTGGGAGTGATGAGATACAAATAATGATTGATGAATTACATATTGACAATCCAATGGAAATTTTTTTTGCAAAACATGTAACTTAATAAGTTACACAAAAGAATTGCAGGAGGTGTGGGAGGGTGAAAGAAGTGGCTCTAACAATTATGGAGAATGATCTTGCTTGTCACTTGGAACAGGATCAAAGCTGCTTTCATCATGAAAGAGGTGCGGGATGAGATGATCAATAATCCTGTTAAAAACTTAAGTTGGCTTATGCGGCGGGATATGAGGCTGGAAAAATTAGTCAAGTTTCTTTAAGCGGTTCTGACCAGCCCCGCAATCCCCCAATGCAGACGCTTCAATTACAGAGGCAGGAGCGTGGGAGGTAAAAAAAGAAGAAAGAATTGCAGGAGGTGAGGGAAGTGGATAGTGTAGATAAAACGATAACAATAATTTGCGATTGGGTTCAGAAAGAATTGAAATCCGATGACTTAACAGCGGACAATAAAAGAGATGTTGCCGAAATGACAAAGGCTCTGGCAGAGTTGGTGTCTGCCAGAGCATCCGTTTCTGGTAACGTCCTAGTTGAAGCTGACGAAATAGCCATGCAGATTGCAGATAAATTAGAGAAAAGTCTTAATTGCCTGAATTTGTAGAGCGTTGTTTTTCGTATTCCTTTAATACGGCAACGGAAGCATCGACAGAAGCATTCGTTATTACTTCCGCAAGCTTGGACATGCCGTCATCAGGTAGGTTTTCACATAGTTTCTGTTTAACCGTTGATGATATAGCGTCATAATCTATCATTTTAAAAATCTCCTTTCTTTTATACTCGGCTCTGGCGGGAGCCTATAAGTACAGTATAAGAAAAAGGGCGGGGAATAACAACCAATGTCATTTAGTTAGATGCGTGAGCCGTTAAGTTAAGGAAAATCTGTCATGGCAGAATTTTGCATTTTTCAAATTCGGAAATATCCATTTACAGAAAAATTTCTTAAATTCACTGTTTGGCGTGGTGCCAGTAGGGAGATTATTTCGTGAAAAGGGGGGATTTTGCCTTGAAAAGCGGATATTTTGAAAAAATGCAGGTACGGTGATGTACCTGCATCATTTTTCAGAATTATGCGGAGCGGGCTGGAGTGACTTTTCTAACTCATCTAAAGAGTTGATAAAAGCTAAAACAGCTTTTACTTGCTCGTCATTCATTTTTTCCAGTTGGGCAAGCGCCTTTTGATGAATTTCAGACAACGATTTATCTTTGCTGACTTGCTTTAACTTAGGTTCAGTTCCATTAAGAACCCATTCAGCATTATATCCATATTTTTCTTCGATCAAAACTGCAAGAGATTGAGATAACCGAATATCTGGATCTTTAAGGAGTTTGGATATGTAACTCTCGGTTACACCAATAACAGAAGCAAACTCTTTCTGTTTTAGTTTATTTTCTTTCAGTATTTGTCTTATCCTATCACATTGGTTCATAGTGTACCTCCTATGAATTATACAATAACAAAAAAACTTGAACAAGTCAAGAAAATTATATTGACAACATGAATAAGTTGATTTATACTTGAATCATTCAATAGAAGAGAGGAGGAAATGCCATGATGACACTCGACAAAGAAACGGCAATCAGAAAGATTGCAGAGATGCCTATCGAGAGAGTATCAAAAGTGTTGATTTTTATGGCTGGCATGGAAGCGGAACATATTATTGATCAAAAGAGTGGAACGGAAAAGCAGCACAGTCTGTCAAGCCATAGGAGCGCAACATGAACGAAAATCAGATTTTTGAGCAGTTGAAGCGTGAAGCCCTATATGCACAGCGTTCCTTCTCCACAGAGTTGCTATATCAGACTTATGGAAAGGCACAGATGGCAAGGCAGCTTGAAGCTCTAACGCAATCAGAGTTCATGGAGATTAACCACATGACGGGATACTTCATGAACACAGACAGAGAGTATATAAGGAATTGCAACAGAAATTTTAGAGAGGGAAAAGCCTTAACTTGACAGAGGGAAGGCTTAAGTAAATGACATTGGGCTATTGGCAGCGTGTTTTTTCCAGGCTCTTATTACATAGATCATCCTGAAATATTGAATGAATTGGAAAGGATTCACCCCAAAAGAATGATGGGAGGATTCAAAGCAAGCCTGGATAAGGTTATAGCTCATTCCAAAGAAAAACCTGATTAAAAACGGGGCAGTCGTCTGGATTTGCGCTGCGACCACATTCGGAATGGTGCTGGCACATGTTTTTTTCAGGTGTTGCGTATGGAATGGCGCTCAAAGAATTGTATTGGATGAAAGATGCCTTTACGGTTATTTCCTCATTAAAATAAGGGCAGAAGCCGCTAATGGTAGTAGTTTTTATCATGAGTGTACCCTCCTATTTGTTAATTTCAAAGTTATTCGTTCTGCTGAGCAGATAGCCAACGGAACAACTGAGGAAGTCGGCGATGCGGTTATGGTTTTATGAAGTATGCCAGCGTTTCAAAACAATTACAATAATAGCGATGTCAAGGACGGCGGTGGTTAAATTTAAAATAAGGTGGAATGTTTTCATTGAGTGTCATCTCCTATCGGTTAATTTTCGGGTTATCCGTCCTGCCTAGGAGGTAGTCGACGGAACAGTCGAGGTAGTCGGCGATGCGGGCGAGGTTGTCTGATACTGGCATTCGTCCTTTAGCCATATTTACGAGAAAATTTTTCCCTAATTCTAAGTCATCAAGCATTTGCTTAAGAGTGATGTTATTATGTGCAGCCACCATTTTTATCGTTGTTGCAACATCATATGAATTATACATAAAAATATAACCTCCCTTTTGTGAGAAATAACGAAATCACTAAAAAGAGGGAAAATATATTTACAATCCCTCAAATGAGTGATAATATATAACCATAGTAATTCACAAGTACATAGTACCACGGATTGCTAAATAAAGTAAAGGAGGTTGAGCCAATGAGCAAGAAAAAGAAGCACAAAAAAAGTGATAAGAACCACACGCTGGAAACGATAGTCCTTATCACCGCACTGCTTAATCTGATCGACAAGTTAGTGGATATTATTCAAAACTTGTTAGATTAAGCATCTGGGGAGGGAAACCTCCCCAAGAAAAGAATAGCTTTTAATCTTCTCATTGTCAATATAAATATCAAAAAGAAAGGAAGGATAAAGTGGAAGAAAGAAAAAGATCACGTTTTGATGCATTTTTAGATAGGCACCCGAATTTTCCATTAGCAATATCAGTGGCTGCTTTGATTGCTTCAAGCCGCAAGGAAATTTATTGGTTCATAGATTGGATATTAGGTCAATTATAGTGTTAAATAACCAGCTGATTTCTTTGTCAAAGGATTTTATTAAAGCTATGAAAGCGATAATGACCTGGAATTTACCCTTAAAACGGTTTTCTTTCCTGTAAAGGAAATATCGGAATGCCTTGTCTGTTGCCTGGATGAATTTTGGTGAACTGGCATCTGGAACAACCTTTCCGGTAGACGTAACGTTCTGTTCTTGCACTATGCAGATGAGACCGTGTTGAAGAAACATGCGTTTTTGTGCAGCATTGCAGAAGTCATCTGGAACATCCTTTTTTCTTAGGATGCGGTGCAGAATCCATTTTTCTTTGAGGGAGAGCATGATTTTATCATAATTGTCAAAGTCGTTGGTAATGTGCATTACTTATTCACCTCCGGGTTGTCCGTCCTGCCTAAGAGGTAGTCGACGGAGCAGCCGAGGTAGTCGGCGATAGATTCTAATTTATCTGCGGATGGAGCCTGTGCCTTTTTTTCTAGGTCATACATAAAGTTTCGATTGATTTTACAGTTTTCTAATAGGCTTTTAATTGTAATTTTTTTAGATTTACATAATGTTTTGATGGTATTTGCTAATTGTACATTATTCATAAAATGGAGCCTCCGTTTTTGTGCATAACATTAAAATACAGGAATTACTGTAAAAATAGTTGAAATACAGCAAAAACTGTATTATAATATAACCATAGTAATTCACAAGTACATAGTACCACGGATTGCTAAATAAATAAAGGAGGTTGTCACAATGAGCAAGAAAAAGAAGCGCAAAAAAAATGGCAATCAAGATCAGGCTATGGGAAAGCCGCAATTGACAAACATGGATTTACACTGTATCGCCAGAATGATGCAAAATTCTTTCCAGGCGCCGGATGAGGACGACATACAAACATCCCGTTGCTTTTATGGGTGCATGTATTGTAAATATGCTTTTGAATGTTGTCCACCTGGACATCCAACTTTTCATTTTCGAGAAGCATTTGCCAAGCTAAGGATTTTGACGGGCGTTTCTGTTGGAAGCTATAAACCGGAAAATGATCCAGAGGCTATTGGCAGCGTGTTTTTTCCAGGCTCTTATTACATAGATCATCCTGAAATATTGAATGAATTGGAAAGGATTCACCCCAAAAGAATGATGGGAGGATTCAAAGCAAGCCTGGATAAGGTTATAGCTCATTCCAAAGAAAAACCTGATTAAAAACGGGGCAGTCGTCTGGATTTGCGCTGCGACCACATTCGGAATGGTGCTGGCACATGTTTTTTTCAGGTGTTGCGTATGGAATGGCGCTCAAAGAATTGTATTGGATGAAAGATGCCTTTACGGTTATTTCCTCATTAAAATAAGGGCAGAAGCCGCTAATGGTAGTAGTTTTTATCATGAGTGTACCCTCCTATTTGTTAATTTCAAAGTTATTCGTTCTGCTGAGCAGATAGCCAACGGAACAACTGAGGAAGTCGGCGATGCGGTTATGGTTTTATGAAGTATGCCAGCGTTTCAAAACAATTACAATAATAGCGATGTCAAGGACGGCGGTGGTTAAATTTAAAATAAGGTGGAATGTTTTCATTGAGTGTCATCTCCTATCGGTTAATTTTCGGGTTATCCGTCCTGCCTAGGAGGTAGTCGACGGAACAGTCGAGGTAGTCGGCGATGCGGGCGAGGTTGTCTGATACTGGCATTCGTCCTTTAGCCATATTTACGAGAAAATTTTTCCCTAATTCTAAGTCATCAAGCATTTGCTTAAGAGTGATGTTATTATGTGCAGCCACCATTTTTATCGTTGTTGCAACATCATATGAATTATACATAAAAATATAACCTCCCTTTTGTGAGAAATAACGAAATCACTAAAAAGAGGGAAAATATATTTACAATCCCTCAAATGAGTGATAATATATAACCATAGTAATTCACAAGTACATAGTACCACGGATTGCTAAATAAAGTAAAGGAGGTTGAGCCAATGAGCAAGAAAAAGAAGCACAAAAAAAGTGATAAGAACCACACGCTGGAAACGATAGTCCTTATCACCGCACTGCTTAATCTGATCGACAAGTTAGTGGATATTATTCAAAACTTGTTAGATTAAGCATCTGGGGAGGGAAACCTCCCCAAGAAAAGAATAGCTTTTAATCTTCTCATTGTCAATATAAATATCAAAAAGAAAGGATTGAAGAAAATGTTGGAAGTATCAAGAATCATCCTGGATATGGGGATCATCATCCTGGATGCCATGATCATTTACATGATCTATAAGCGTTGGAAGAAAGGAGGTGAATAAATTTGTCAATTGGAGCAAATTTGAAGCGTCTGCGGACGGATAAAGGAATGAGCCAGGTGGAATTGGCAGGGGCGGTAAATGTAACGCAGTCAATGATAGCTCAGATTGAGCGGGGGACAAAGGCTCTGACAATGGAACTTGGCAGGGAAATTTCAGAATCGCTTGGCGTGTCCGTAAACGAGCTTTTAGAAGAAATGTAAAAATTAGAGAGATTTAAGATGCTGGTACAGGAGAGAGGTGAGGGAGGTTAGAGTGGAAGGAGATATATCTCACAGTCAAGCCGATCAGCCCCGCAAGCCCCCAATGCAGGCAACATGAATGATAGGAGGAAAAACTTGGAAGTTAATGAGAAATGGAAGCAGGCTCTGAATGAAGAGGCAAGATACAGAGAAGAAATGTCAAATGAGATTATTGCTTTTCTGCAGGAAAAAGAAAAAGGCATTACCTTTGAAAAAGCTGAAAAAATCCTCTCGGACACCATTGCAGTGTTAAGCAGGATGTCCAAGAGGAGGGAGATTTAGAAGAGTGAGCTTATGTCAATATCTTTATCTTCTTCTGGAAGATGGAGCAATGCAAAATGATAAAACGTAAGGAAATCCTGAATCTCTTCGCTGGTTGAATCTGAGCTATATGTATTGCAGGATTGCATTTTGATCAGTTTTTCATGGGCGTAGGCAACTGCTAAGTCATGAAACTGTTTATCGTTCATAAGCATTCTCCGTTCTATTTTACTCGGCTGTTGCAGCAGCCTGTAAGTACAGTATCAGGAAGAGGATGGGGAATGGCAACGACATTTTTAGAGAGAGCAAAGCCTTAGCTAAATGGAATGCTGGATTAAATAAATGACATTGGGTGAGAAGAGTGGCTCTAACAACTAAGAACCTTTCATCTATATGAAAGACGTAACGAAGACACGGGGAGGTGAAGAGAATGCCCAGGGTGGCGTTGAGCATGGAACAGAAAAGAATCTACAAGGTAAGAGACTTGGCAGGCTGGATAAATGGCAGGATGCATGTCCTTGGCCTCAAGCAGGAAGAGGTTGCAAGGGAGCTAGGGATCAAGCAGGCAGCTCTTTCCATGAGGCTAAATCCTGAAACTTATAAGAAGAACAAGAGGGCTGACCCGTTTAAATACGGGGACTTGCTAATATTGTTCAAGATTTTGAAAGCCACGGAAGAAGAAAAAGAGTGGCTGCTGACGTTGTGAAAGGAGAATCATGAACTTAGACGCCATTACGATCCAGGACTGTCTGGACATGTATGAGAAAAAGGGACGTGCCGCCGTAATCGAGGACGGCAAGATATTGGGGTTCCTGGAAGAATGAGAAAGAAAATGTATGAAGTAACGCTGACGGTTATGATGCATTCGTGGGGGCACGGATCCCCTGGGTTATGCATGCCGGAAGAAGAGGCAGCATGGAGGGAATGAAAAATACTGGATGCATCGTGAACACGTACGATTAAAAAGCCCAGGCGCCGGCAGGCAGCCTGGACTTACGATGATACATAATCTCATTATAATGGAATCTAAATCAAAAATCAATCTTTTAGGAGGGAGAGGCATCATGTCAATGAAAATAAACAAGTTGGAGATAGAGAACGTCAAGCGTGTCAAGGCGGTAAAGATCGAGCCGACAATAAACGGCCTTACCATCATCGGGGGCAATAACAATCAAGGGAAAACCTCCGTGCTGGACGCCATCGCATGGGCCCTGGGAGGGGACAGATACCGCCCTTCCAAGGCAAGGAACGATGACTCGGCGATCCCGCCGTCGCTTCACATCGTGATGAACAACGGCCTGGTCGTGGAGCGTAAAGGGAAGAACAGCGATCTGAAAGTCACGGATCCCGAGGGGAAGAAAGGAGGGCAGCAACTTTTAAATGAATTCGTGGAGCAGCTTGCCATTGACCTTCCTAAATTTATGGAATCCAGCAGCAAGGAAAAAGCGAACACCCTCCTGCAGATCATTGGAATAGGGCCGCAGCTGGCGGAACTGGAGCAGAAGGAGAAGGAATTATATAACAGGCGGACGGCTATCGGTCAGATTGCGGACCGGAAGGAGAAGTTTGCCAAGGAACAGCCATATTTCCCCGAGGCGCCGAAGGACCTTGTTTCTGTCTCGGAATTGATCCGTCAGCAGCAGGAGATATTAGCTAAGAATGGGGAGAACCAGCAAAAACGGCAGAAGCTTCACCAGTTGGAACAGGAATACCAGAGGGTCAACGAACAGATGGAGGCTCTCCTGAAAAAGCAGTCAGCGCTGCAGGAGAACATCCGCATTGCAAGGATGTCGGCCCAGGACCTGATTGACGGCTCTACGGCTGAGCTTGAGAAAAATATCGCCAATATCGAGGAGGTCAACCGCAAAGTGCGGGCGAACCTGGACAAGGACAAGGCGGAAGAAGATGCCGGCGCCTACCGGGACGAATACTGTCAGTTAACGGAACAGATCAACCAGGTCAGGGATGCAAGGGCACGGCTCCTTGATCATGCAAGTCTGCCGCTTCCGGGACTGGCAGTGGATGATGGGGAGCTGATATATAAGGAGCAGAGGTGGGACAACATGTCCAGTTCCGATCAATTGAAAGTCTCCACCGCAATCGTCCGCATGCTGAACCCTGAATGCGGCTTCGTCCTCCTGGACAAGCTGGAACAGATGGATCTGGACACCTTGAATGAATTCGGCGATTGGCTGGAGCGGGAAGGCCTGCAAGCGATCGCCACCAGGGTGTCTACAGGCGGGGAATGCAGCATTATCATTGAGAATGGGTATGTGGAGGGTCAGGAGCATCCTGCCATGGAAGACGGGAAGAAAGAATGGAAGGCGGGTGAATTTTGACAATGAGAAAAAATCTAAAAGAAGCCCGTCAGAAAGCGGGCATGACGCAGCAGAAGATGGCAGATAAACTGGAAATCAGTTTGCGATATTATCAGCACAATGAAAGGGCAGCGTACAGGGGACTTCGGCATTTGGGATGTATTGGAAGACATCGCTGGTGTTCGTCAAATAATTCTGCGCCAGGATGAATCCAGTCATCACGACGAAGAAGATAATCAGTAGAAACTATTAATATATTGGCAATCTTAGCTAAGGTTTGCAATGAAGGTTCACGTTTGCCGCTTTCATAAAACTGATATGCCCGTATGCACCGGATAATTGCAGGTTCGTATCTATGAAAGTCCAGGCAGACGATAAAAGAAGGAAGGACTGACCAATGGAGATTATCAGAGGGAAAATTCCCTGCGCAAAAAAAGTGGTTTGCTATGGACCGGAAGGGATCGGGAAGTCAACTTTCGCCTCCCGCTTTCCGGAACCGCTGTTCATTGACACGGAAGGAAGCACCAAGGAGATGGATGTTGCCAGGACGCCGGAACCGTCTTCCTGGACAATGCTCTTGGAACAAGTCGCATATGTGAAAGCGCATCCGCAGATATGCAGGACGCTGGTCATCGACACGGTTGACTGGGCGGAGCAGATGTGTGTAGGACACATTTGTGCAAAATACCAGAAAGATGGACTGGAAAGCTTTGGGTATGGTTCTGGATATATCTATGAAAGAGAAGAATTCGGGCGCTTCTTGAACCGTCTCGAGGAACTGGTCAAGACAGGTGTCAACATCATGCTGACAGCCCATGCGCAAATGCGAAAATTTGAACAGCCAGACGAGATGGGCGCCTATGACAGGTGGGAGCTGAAGCTTGGGAAGAAGACCTCCTCTCAGATATCGCCCCTGATCAAGGAATGGGCGGACATGGTCTTATTTGCCAATTATAAGACTTTTTCCGTAGCCGTGGATGACAAGGGAAAGAAGCGCAAGGCCCAGGGCGGGCGCCGTGTGATGTATACGGTGCACCATCCATGCTGGGATGCAAAGAATAGGTATGGGCTGCCGGAAGAGATGGAATTTGACTATTCCGGGATTTCCCATATTTTTCAAGCTCAGAATTGCCCGGATGGCGTCGGCGCCACGCAAAAAATAGCAGGGCAGAATCCCGTTCCAGAAGCGCAGGGGACCGGAAAAGACATGACGGGAGCACAGATGGAACTCCCGATAAAGGAGCCAGATGAGTCGGCGGAGCCATCCGTGAGAGAGCCTGACCCCGTCCTGACGACTCAGCCGCAGGTGAGCATAAAGATTCCCAAGGAGCTTCGGGATCTGATGGTCGCAAACGATGTCGGTGAGTGGGACATCCAGGAGGTGGTGGCTGCGAAAGGGTATTATCCGAGCCTGACCCCGATCGAGAATTACGACCCTGGCTTTGTCAAGGGGGTGCTGGTCGGGGCATGGCCGAAAGTGCTCGCCATGATTGAGGAAATGAAAGAAAAGATGGAGGTTCCATTCGATTAAGGGAAAGGAGAAAAAGTATGGAAGATAGGGAATTGCAATGGGAAGACACCATAGAAAAAGACGCGCCGGAGTTCGTGCTGCTCCCGGAGGGGGATTATAACTTCACGGTAGAGAGCTTTGAGAGGGCAAGGCACGCAGGGAGCGAGAAACTCCCCCCGTGCAACAAGGCCGTTTTGAGGCTCAGGGTCGAGGCGCCGGAAGGAACGGCGTACATCAACCACAACCTGTTCCTGCACACCAAGACGGAGGGGATCCTGTCCGCGTTCTTCGCCTGCATCGGGCAGAAAAAGAAGGGCGAGTCGTTGAGGATGAACTGGAAGACGGTCCCCGGCTCCATCGGGAAGGCGAAAGTGGGGATCCACAAGTATGTCAACGATTCCGGGGAAGAGAGGAGATACAACGACGTGAAGCGGTTCTATCCCAGGGAAGAAGGGCCGGCTTACAAGGAAGGCGAGTTCTGACAATGCGCCTGAACATGACGGAGAATGATTTTGCGACATCAGAGAGGAGGAATGTTTCTTGATACAACTTCGAGATTACCAGGAAGAAGCAAGGGAGAGCATCTTTGCAGAATGGGGAAAAGGCATCCGGCGCACCCTGCTTGTGCTGCCGACGGGATGCGGGAAGACGATCGTCTTTGCAAAAGTGACGGAGGACTGCGTGCGGCAGGGGGACCGCGTCCTGATCCTGGCACACCGCGGGGAGCTGCTGGAGCAGGCTGCGGACAAGATCGCCAAGTCAACGGGGCTGGGATGTGCGACGGAGAAAGCAGGTGCGACTTGCATCGGGAGCTGGTTCAGGGTCACGGCAGGGTCGGTACAGTCCATGACGAGGGATGCCAGGCTTGGAAAATTTGAAAGTGATTATTTTGACACGATCATCATTGATGAGGCGCATCATTGCATTTCAGACAGTTATCAGAAAGTACTGGGGCACTTTCCGGAGGCCAGGGTGCTGGGCGTGACGGCAACGCCGGACCGCGGGGACATGAAGAACCTTGGGAGCTATTTCGAAAGCCTTGCTTATGAATACACGCTCCCGAAGGCGATTCGTTCCGGGCACCTGTCAAGGATCAAGGCGCTGACCCTCCCGCTGCGTCTCGACCTGTCCGGGGTGGGCGTCCAGTCCGGGGACTTTAAAGCGAGCGACTTGGGGACGGCCCTGGATCCGTATCTGCACCAGATCGCTGAGGAGATGATCGAGCATTGCATGAGCAGGAAGACAGTCGTATTCCTCCCGTTGGTAAGGACTTCCAAAAAATTCCGGGACATCCTCAATGAGAAAGGATTCCGGGCGGCAGAAGTTGAGCTGGTCAAGCTTTTTTGTAACACTTACAAGGAAAAGTTTTGACAAGATCATGCCTGCATTCTCTTTTCAAATGGTGTCATATATCCATTGGATGAATGCGGGCGGATATGATTATAGTAGACATATACATAATCCCTGGTTGCATTATTTAGTTCTTCATCTGATGAAAAACGATGTTTGCTGATGAATTCTGCTTTGAATGTTCCATAAAAGCTTTCCATTGGAGAGTTATCGTAGGGACACCCCGCTTTACTCATGCTCTGCTGAACCCTTTCTTCTTTACAGTAATCTGTAAATGCCCGCGATGTATACTGTGAACCCTGATCACTATGTAACATCAGATTTTTTGGGTAATGATTTCTCTCCAAAGCAGCTTTTAGTGTCTGTATAGCCAGTTCTGAATCGATATGGCTGCTGTTGAGGGTTGCTACCACGGATCTGTCAAACAGATCGATAATGCTGCAATTATACCGCTTCCTTCCATCTTCCATAAAAATATAAGTAAAATCTGTACACCATTTCTCATTTGGCTTTTCTGCATGGAATTCCCTGTTCAGATGGTTTTCAAATTTTTTATAGCAGTCCCCCTTTTTGTATGCAGGCTTTTTGGGTGTTAGCGTGGAGCGGATCCCCAATTCCTGCATATATTTTAATACGGTTGTATTGCTCAAACAGATTTTTGCCCGCAACAAATAAACTCTTATCATCCGGTATCCTGGATTTCCAGAGTATTCGTGGTATATTTGAAGTATCTTATTTTTAAACTGTTCTTTTTGTTCTCTATATCCTGCTTTCCTATCCTTTCTGTAATTATAATAGGCATTTGGGCAGATGCCCATTCGGCGCAGGAGCCAGCGGATGCCAAACTCCTGCTTATGCTCGTCAATAAACTGGTACTGATCTAATCGATTTCCTTTGCGAAGAATGCGGCGGCTTTTTTTAAGAATGCAATTTCCTTTTTCTTTTCCTCCAGCTCTCTGCGCAGTTTACGGTTTTC
>OFHM01000186.1_pt1 | contig 59652 bp, 87 predicted proteins | sample 1521311 | NCBI WGS metagenome assembly OFHM01 (sample SAMEA3504083, study PRJEB24116) | mouse gut metagenome | biome: mouse gut; feature: mouse-associated habitat; material: faeces | place: Denmark | collected 2011 | reverse complement strand
TCAGAGAAGACGTCTGCCCTTGAAATAGAGGGACAGATGTCTCTTTTTAATGAGATTGAAACCTGCGCCGATCCGAAGGCGCAGGAGCCGGATCCGGTGGCGGCCGAAAAGCATCTGCGCAAAAGAAAATATGCCGGCCAGCGGGAAAAACTGATAAAAGACATTCCCCGCAGCAAAGTGCTCCACACGATTGATGAGAGAGAACAGATCTGTGAAAGGTGCGGAGGCGCCATGGTAAAAGTCGGTGAGGAGTTTGTCCGTACCGAGGTACAGTTCATCCCTGCCAGCCTCAAGGTGATCGACCATTACCGGGAAACCTATGAATGCAGGGCATGCCGCAAAAACGGAACACCTTATATGGAGAAGTCCCCGGCGCCGTATTCCCCGGTCATGCATTCCCTGGCGTCTGCTTCCACGATCGCATGGCTCATCCATCAGAAGTTTGAGCTGGGCATTCCATTATACCGCCAGGAAAAGGAATGGGAGGCCCTGGGCCTTTCCTTAAGCAGGGCAACGATGTCGAACTGGCTCCTTTGCGTCTACCGGGACTGGCTCTCTCATGTGGTCTCTCATTTGAGGCAGGAGCTTCTAAAACAGGGGCATCTGCATATCGATGAGACCCACGTACAGGTGCTGAAGGAACCAGAGCGGAAGAACACTTCGGATTCTTACATGTGGGTGTACTGCAGCATTCGGGACTGTAAACGGCCGGTCCGGTATTTTGAGTACCAGCCAGGGAGGGGCGGAAAATATCCGGAAGCGTTTTTAAAAGGCTATACCGGATATATCCATACGGATGCTTATTCCGGGTACAATGGGGTGAAAGGGGTTACGAGATGCCTGTGCTACACCCACCTGCGACGCGCTTTCGTGGACGCGCTGCCAAAAGACATCCATGACCCGAAAGCTTCAAAACCCGCGCAGGCACTCCTGCGGCTGAATAAGCTGTTTGAGATAGAAAAGGAACTGGAGGGCCTTCCCCCGGAACAGAAGAAAAAGGAACGGCTTGGCCGCGAGAAACCGCTTCTCGAGGCTTTCTGGTCATGGGCAGAGTTAAACTCTGCCGGGGAACTGCCAAAGTCGAAGCTCCATACAGCTTTCCGGTATGCCCTGAACAACCGGCAGGAATTTTTTAATTATCTTGAAGATGGGAACTGTTCCATTAGTAATTCCCTTGCGGAGAATTGTATCCGCCCCTTTGTGATCGGCCGGAAGAACTGGCTGTTTGCGGGAAGCCCGAAGGGTGCTGCTGCAAGTGCAGGGATCTATACCCTGGTCGAAACAGCGAAAGCCAATGGCCTGGATGCAATGAAATACATCAAATATATCCTGTCAGATATGCCAGGGAGTACATTTCTTGAAAATCCGGAATATCTGGATGACTATCTGCCATGGGATCCCATGGTGCAGGAACGGTGCCGATGACCACTGCCCTTTTATTATAGAGGGTTGGTGGTTATTTTTCTATCCACTATCTTATTTGACGCTTACTTTATACAAATCACTTAACACCAAAAATCACTATTGCAGGAAATAATATTCTCAACAATATGTTTTAATCGAAAGCTCTCAATCACTAGCTGGTTGAGAGTTTTCCATTTAGGCACTTTAACACCTCTTACAGCAGCACCGTAGACGTAGAGATCAAAAAGCGTAGACGCAGACTATTATATAGGTTCGCGTCTACATAAATAACCTCGTATCACGTCTACAAGTATTTATTGTGTAGACGTGATGTAGACGCAGAAAGTTTTTAAACATTTTATCCACCAAAATGAAAATATAAATCGCATAGAAAAGCCTCCCCCAGATTTCTCCAAGAGAGGCTTGAAACCATTGATTTTACTGTATTTGCCGCTTAGAACTTCCCTTCCTTAGCCGCTTCCTCGATAGAGACGGTAACACACGCTTTTTCAGCACTTATCGCCATTTTTGTTACCTCCACGTTGCCTATTCAGCAATTTTTCTCACTTGCGAGCACATCCCACGACATTTTTAGCGCAAATACTCAGCTCTCTGTGCCATCATACACATAGCCGGTTTCTTCCCAAAACTTCATCGGCGATATGTAATAATCATATTGTGAGCTGCCCTCTTTCTTGAAAGCCACTCCGAATTTCAGAAATCCAAGTATGATGCCCTGGCGGATAAACTGCTGATCCTTTTTCATTACTCTGGCCGCTACAGCTACCGGAACATTTTCGCCGGTAAACTCTGGCACTTTCAAATATACCTTGTTCCTATCCATTTGTCAACGCCTTCCTTTCCTTTGCCAAATTTAATGCCTGCAGGATGTCGTTTGCTTTCTTCTCCCCGATCCCTTTTACCTGGAGGATTGCCTGCGTAATCTCTTCATCGGATAATATGGGAATCTCCTTTTTTCCCGCCTCATACCCCCTCTTATACAAGTCCTCACAGAACGCACTCATTTGTCCGTGGTCCATCTTCCTGACATCCTTGTATGTTTTCCTGTTCAATTCGTATGTCCTCACTCCATCGCCTCCTTAATTCATATATCAAACAAACTTAACTGCATATTTTCGGATGCAAACCTTTTATCCAGGTCATGAATTGTGCTGCCGTCTGACCGATACGGAAAAGGCATCCTATTTTGCCAATCCTTGAAACTGCTCCATAGCTCCGGCAGATGCTTTCGGATATTTCTCAGCTCCTTCAGATTCTTTTGCTGGCAATGCTGGCAACTTACCCTATCCAATATGTCATATAGCCGGATTCCGAATTGTTTCCACTGCACTCCATGCTGGTAGCAATACTCCAGACAGTCCGCCTCCGTCATGCCCCACTTTATCAGTGGGTATGACTTCGCATAATTCTTATGGGGCTTTATGTCTATTCTCTGTGCCTCGTCAGCTGCTATGCCTACATACTCAATCACAAACCGCTCCAATGACTGATAATATCCATTCAACAGCTGCCTTTTTATGGCCGTTCCCCAGCGCTGCTTTCCGCACCATCCATACCCTTTACATCCATTTTGCTTTTCATGCTCAAATGCCATGAACTCAAACATGCCCAGCTCAACTCCTGTGGCCGCTCTGTATTCCTGGTACTCTTCTGTTTCTGGTATGCTGAGGACCGTAAACTTGATTCTCTCTTTCAAGCATATACTTGCCGCAAACAGAAGAGTATCGTATGTTGCCTGGTATTCATCGCCCAAATCTACAGTTACCACTTCATCCAGCCTCACACCTTCCTCTAAAATTTTTAAGAACAGCGCCAGGCTGTCCTTGCCGCCGCTTAGCGACAATGTGTAATATGAAAGATTCTTCATAACACCACGAACAAATCACTCTGTATCGTGGATAACGCCCTATGGCCTCCCATGCTACGCGGATATATGTCTTTCTCCATGTGGATCCATCCATAATCCCTCACGCTGCTAGTAGGGCATTTTTCGCCAGCAGTTATACACCCTCTGCATCAACCCGGTTTACCGGGACTCGTTATTACTCCTTTCTCTCTCCTTTGCTTAAATTAACCCATATCACAGCTCCCTGCGGATGCCGATATGGGATAGGCTCCGTAAATCTTATGGCATCCTTTAGATACCAGATATGCGGCTCTTCGTATGGCAGGCTGTCAAATTCGCCAGGGATATGATGATATTTCCGGAACATATCGAAATCTTCTCTCAGCAGTAGCGAGGACCCGACTATCTCAACGCTCCCCTGGATCATCCCGGTACCGGAAAATATCACCCCTACCCTGCCGCGCACCCGCGTTCCTATGCCACGAATTTCCCACGGCTTAGAGCCATCCAGTATGAGGTTGCCCCAATGTTCCTTGACAATAAAAGCTCTATCCATCTGCGACCTCCTATTCTGCCGGAAATTCAAAAACCTTGTTTTGCCGGTATGTTCCTGGTCTGATGGCTTGTGCGGCAATATCAAAGAAATCTACCGTATAACACTCGTCTTTGTGCGCCTCGCAAAAATCTTTCAGCACGGTCAGGCACCTTTCTTTTGTCGGGTACTCTGCAATTTCTTCAAGGCATCCGTCTGAAATACAGATTGTATGCCGTATCGTCTCGCCTTTTCCTTTGCGATCCACGCTTTCCTTATTTTGACTTACTATCAGCATGGCTTTCCTCCTTAAATAAATCATGAGTACCCTCTGCCAGCTTGTAATATTCCTCCTTGCTATACGAAAAGCCGAACAAAGACAAGATTTCATCGAACTGCATAACCAGCTCTCCGGCTCCCTTGCGGTAAGTCGCATTCCATTCTGCAATGTCCTTGTCTGCGACTCCATTGGCGGCGTAAATCATCAGCTTATAGAGAAGTCCGATTGCATCACGCTGCTTTTCATATGCGGCTTTTTCCTCGTCTGACTTATCATACAAAGAGGTTTCTCCGGTAATGAATCTCAGCATCACCTGCTCGCTCATCCATGAACCGCACCCAACCATGACGCCAAACAGGCGCTCCATCACCGCCTCCAGCTTTTCGCTCTCAGGCTTAAACTTCTGCTCGATAGCCAGCTTTATGAAATCGGCCCGCTCTGCAGACATTTCTTTCTGCATGGCTTTAATCTGCCGCTTTCTCTTGTCCTGGGCCTTCTGTTTCATCTCATACTCGGACAGCTCACGCTTTTCTTTCCCTTTCTTCTTGATGATTGCGAACGTCCTCCACCAGACCACATAGAACAGCTCTTCCTTCGCCGCCTGCGTCTTGCACCCCAACTTATCCTTGACCTCCTTATCCAGCTCGAACTCCTTAACCTTTTCCCACTTTCCGCCGTACTGCTCATTCTCGGCGCCTTCCGGAGCAGGCTTGATTCCCTCGGCCTTACAGAGTTTGATATAGGCTTTCTCATGCTCTTTGCGTTTGATTTCCTCGTATGCACTTCTCGCTCTCTGCGCCAGGTTATTGGAGCTGGTGGACTCCTTCAGGATTTTATCCCTAGTCTTTACATCCGGGATCTTCTCCAGCTCGTACAAATCCTTTAATGACAGCTGGAACCCCTCGTCTTTCTCCTTCTCCTGTAGCACTTTCCGGTTGAGCTTTGCGATGTTCAGCCGGTGCTTTACCGTTGTTCTGGAGAAACCGGTCTTTTCTGCGATACTTTCCTCCGTCTCTCCCAGGTCGAGCATCATCTGGAAACCGTTCGCCTGTTCCCAAATCGTCAGATCATTACGCTGCATATTCTCTTCCAGCATAATTGACATCTGCTCCCTCGGAGTCAGATTCTCGGCAATCTGGCAAGGAAACTCTGCTACCCCTACCTGGATACCTGCCGCATATCTCCTGTGTCCGATGATTGTCATGTACTCTCCCGGCTCGCCCTCCACCGGAATCACCGTCAAATTCTGCAGGATTCCATTCTTCTTAATGGACTCCGCCAGCTCCGTCAAATCTCCCAGGTCTTTCCTGGGATTCTCCGGATGCGGTCTGATATGCTCAGCCGCAATGTAAATAATCTGTTTTTCCGCCATTCGTTTATCCTCCTATAATCCATTTTGATGGAACTGGCGGCACAAGGCCGCCGATTCCATGATGTTATGATTTCTTGATGATGAAGCAGACGGGCACCCGATCCGCATCGGAGGCGGTCCAGTCGTTGGCATGGCCGTTGCTGCTGACAAGGCACGCATTCGTCGAACAGCCAGACCCAACAGACGCAAGCCACCAGCTGCAGGTATCTTCGCCCTCCGCTGATCCCCTCATTCTGTTTCTGCGGTCCTTGTAGTATTCCATCTGTTCATACATCCCTTCATCGCCATAGCAATCGTCCTCGTCAAATACCTCCGATGCTGAAGGCAGGAACAGATATGTATTGAAAGATACCGTTTCCCCATTCCGCAGCGTCTTTCTCTCTGCCAGAGAGATCACCTTCCTCAAATCCTCCGGTAACCGCTCAAACAGCCCCTTATTCAGATACTTGTGGATATCCGAACCAGGATAGCCCAGCTGAGTACCGCCATTTTTATTCCATTCCACTTCCTCTCCTACGCAATCCCGGCTCTCGAACCGCACATACTCGTCCGTCACATCCGTAACCACCAGCGTAAAGCCCTGGCCGTCCACCGTGCTACCCTTCTTGTAATCCCCGACCTTGAACTCAACGCCAGACTTGATTGCACTGGCGATTTCTTCCCAGGTTCCCTGCAGTTCTCCACAGGTTCTCACGATTCCCGGCTTTCCGGCATTTTCCGCATCCTTTTCCTGCCGCACCCTTGCGTACCAGGCCATGTCGTTTTTCATCCTCTGCATCAGCTCGGCTTTTGCCTTGATGTTGGCCTCTTCCACTTCCTTGATGTGCTGGTAGAAAGCCTCACGCTCTCTCTGGATCGTCTCCGAACTGCCCTTTACCTTCAGCTCTTCATTCCCTGCTCTTACTCTCAATTCCTCCATCGTTTTTCTCCTTTCGCTATTGCGTTTCTATTTATCCAAAAATCTCGAAATTGCGAGATAGTCGGTCAAAAAAATTACCTGCTGATGAACAGCTTTTCCGTAACCTGCACCGGATTCTTGTCTGCCTTTATCGTCCTTGATACCGGTTTACTCCAGATGCACTTAAAATCATCCGGTGCCGCGCTGCTGCTTATCAGCACGATATTCTCCGCACTCATTGCTCTTACCCACTGCCAAAATTCTCCATAGTCAAAACCCTTGCTTATTCCATACTCCTTTGTACCCTCATATGGAGGATCGCAATAGATAACCGCCCCTTGCGTGTTGAGCAACTTATAATCACTACAGATAAACTCGACACCCTTTAAGTCCTCAGCCTGTTTTATCAGATTCCTCAATGCCTCTTCGTAGTAATTCCTTACCCCATTTTCTGTATGCACTATTCCGGCATATCCCCCATCAAAGAACCGGCCATTATAGCTTGCCAGATACCCGATAGCTCCCACATACCATTTTTCATATATGCCGGTCTGCTCATAAAAGCACTTTCTCACTTCTGAGTAATGCTCTTTCGTAACAAATCCCGGCAGTTCTTCGAGCCTGTCAAGATTTCTGAGCAGCTCTATCAAGTGTTCCTGCTTATCATGTGCAAACCTTTTCCTTGCATGGATTTTGTCTATGATATTGCATCCGCCACAGAATGGCTCTATGTACGCCCACGGCTGGTTATCATCTATATATCTCTGGATGATAGGCACTATATGCCGGGCAACTTTACTTTTGCTACCCATGTACTTCAATGCAAATCCCTCCTATGCCGTTGCCAGCTGTTTATTCAGCAGAGCATCGAACATTTTGAAACCGTAGATGAATCCCTGCATCTCTGCCTCGATTGCCACGCCGTAAAGGGCATCTTCCAGCCTATTGCTCTCCTGGGCTTTCAGCTGAGTGGACTTCATTACCTCGTAGAACTTCTGGTATTTCTCCGTCAGCTCCGTTATCTCCCGGCCCTCTACTGCCGGTCCAGTGATAAAACGGTTGAACATATCACAATATTCCTCGTACTCACTTCTCGGCTTTCCCTCCAGAAGAAACTCTCCGCCAGCCCCGACGCTCACAGCGGCTTTCTTTTCTGGATGAAACCGCTCCTGGATCGCCTGGTCGAATCTCCTTATACCGTCTGCAACGTACTTGATTCCGCTGCCGTACTTTGCAACCATTTCCCGGTATTCCATGCAGGCGCTTTCCGTCATTTCATACATCGGATACGATTTCCTGTTTTTGTGGGAGCAGACAAACGAAGTGAGGAAATACCCCCTCTCTTTTCCGTCCGTTTCCTCCGAACACAGGAGCTTTGCTATCTGCTTGAATACTGCAGAATGTGTCCTCCCCAGCGCATCCGCCACTTCACGGCTTGTCATAGTTGCGCCCGGCTTTTCCTGCGGCTTTGCCTCTTTTACTTCCGGAGCTTTCAAAACAATCTCCACAATATCGCTCGCAGACACATTTCCGGCAATTCCTTTGATGCAGGCAGCGATTTTTTCCGCATCGTCATGCCCGATATTCAGTCTTATGCTCATGCCGCACTCTCCTTTCTGAGTAATTCCAGCAACGGATGCCAGGGTCTTGCCCCACGCAGGCGGCTGATGATCTTTTTCAAATCGACCTCCTGCTTATCTACCCACCGATAATCCTGGTACTTCCCTGCGCTTCTCTCGTTTACCGGCCTGTCGTGAAACCCGTCCGTGATCTTGAACCGTTCCGGCCTCTTTTCATCCTCGTTAAACGCCACATACTGCTTATTCCCGTGAATGCAGTAGCCAACAATCTTCATGTGCCCTGCCTCCCCTCGTACCGGTCATGAATAGAAATCGGATATTTCGATTTCGTGATCTCCCTGAACCTGCTGTCTGAGGTATAGAGGAAATTTCCGCCAGCCATATACCAGCGCTTAGGAAAATATGCAGGCTTACAGTCAATGTACTGCTCGCCGCAACAATTTCTCCATTCGATATATACGCACTGCCTTATATCCTCCGGCTCAAACGGCCCTTTCTGCTCTGCTAAGATATATAAATCGCTTGCGTGTGCAGAAATTCCGTTGTTGGTACAATCCCCCAGCTTGTTGTCCCGGTACACTCCCGCTGTAAGGCAGCTCTCAATGTCAAAATTTGTCCGCATCCAGTCCTGTACTTCATCCCTGTACTTGCATCCGGACCAAATCTCTCCTATATACACCAGCTCGTTGTCAAACTTCTGGATAATCCAGCAATCTCCGCCCACGGGAAGTACCGCCTGTAACTGGATATACTCCTTTCTTTCTCCGTCATACGCCACTTTCTTAACGCATGTCGGATTACTTTTCTCAGATACGCTATGCTGCTGGATGAACTTTTCCAGCGCTTTTTCCGCATACCCTTCCGGGACGTCCTCCGGATTGGTTGCCACATCCCCATGTTCCAGCACCCCGTACTTGTTGGAAATCTCCATCCAGGTACCCTCCATGTGCAGAACAAAGCCATCTTTTTCTACCCGCATTGTCATTCCTCCTGTTCTCTCTTTTTCCTTTCCCTTTCTCGCCTTTCTGCTAATACCACATAGTCTCCGATATGGTAGCCATTGATGATGTTTACTGCCTCCAGCTCTGTGAGATTGCACCTGGCCTGTAATTCTATTCTCAGCTTTCGTCTATCTCCGATGTCCTGCAGACCGTTTGGAGGCAGAAGTCTCGCCCTGTCTCTATATTCATTTGCGATTTTTCTGGTAAGAACTTCTGCCATTCCTTATACCCTTTCCACATAATCAACGCTGTCCGTCTGGAAACCATTCTCTGCACAAAAATCAATCCAACATTCCAGCAATTCCGGCAGATCATGCGCATCGAACTGCGTTTCATCGCCGTCATTAAACCCTATATTGTAGGTACCGCCTCCTGCCCGGACGACACCTGCGGCTGCTTTTGCCAATGTCATTGTCCTGCCTCCTGCATTTCTTCCAGCTTTTTGATAACCAGCTTTAAGGCATACCTGGCATTATCTGTAAGCTGCCTCTGCCATGCCGACTGGCTCGGTGCCCAGCGGAAACCATTGCTCTTTAATACCTCCCGCACTTCCGGCTCAGGCTTTCCGTCAAAGAACAGCTGGAGCCTCATTGCCTCCGTATTCTCAACGATCTTGAAGAACTGATTTTCTGTTTCCAGCGTTCCTCTTTCCTTCGTGGCCTGCAATTCCTTTATGCGCCCCTCTATCCGGTGGATGTTGGCGTTATTATTCTGGAGGGCATAATCCGGATAACCAACCCTCCCGCAGAAGTCCGGCTCGCGCAAATCCTTGATCTGCTCGTCCGAATATCCCATGATTCTCAGCTGTTCATCGCCTTTCTCCGTATCTTTCAAGCGGACCGCCTTATTCGCCGCTTTCATGCGCTCCTGCATATCTTTCAGATTTTCCAGTTTTTCTTCCAGCCTTTCGATTGCGTCCTCGTCACTGGACTTAATCAGCTCCTTTCCGTGCAGGATGCTCTCCATTTTGCTGAGGATGCCCTGCGTTTCATTGAAAAACTGATGATTCTTGTCCCACGCCTGGTTCTGCTTTTCCTTTTTTCTCACAGGGAAATTCCCGGCACCGGAAATCATCACAGACGGACACATACACCCGATATGTATATCCCGATTCATGTACTCTGCCATTCTCTTCGAGTACCTGCCCGCCATGCTATATACCCGGTCTGCCTGGTCCGGCCTCGCCTCCACAATTTGGTCTGCCAATTCATAGGCCCGGTCAACATATCCCTTGTACTCTGCCGTCTTGCTGCCCTCCTTGTAATCGCTGAAAGACATCATCTGGTGCGCTGTCCTTGCAGATGCCTCATTGATACTGTAATAAACTCTCTCCATTACGCTGTTTCCTCCAATCTTTCTCTGCGCTTTACCATGCGCACATCACATTTTCCGTATGCCTGCAGGTTCTCCCGGTACTCCCGGAGAGAACGTCTTGCATCTTCCCTTGTGTACTCGCTGTTCTCCACTTCCCATCCGTATCCGTAATTCGTTTCAATATCCCAGCGATCCCTTGTCTTTCTCTGATATGCCATACCTACACCACCTTTAATGAAATAATGATATGCTCCGGCGTGAAACTCTTGTCGCTGTCATACAGAGTACAGATGCCGCTTTCAAACTTCCAGAATGCCGCCTTACTCCAGCCCAGGTATGAACCCCTGCCATTGTTTGCCAGCGTTTCCCGGCTGTCCGGCTGATCCGGAATGATGCTATAGAACCCTGTGCTGTCAGCAACATTCACTCTCCTGCGCTGTCCTACGCATCCCTGCCGGGCATGGGCGACAATTTCAAACTCTGCCCCCCTTTACAAGCGTTCTCTTCAACTGCGCCAAATTCTTAACCATGCTTTTCCTCCTATTCCCATCCCGGCTGGCAATCTTCCGGAGCCGCCCACGGATGTTTTGCTATGTATCTTGCAGAGACTTCGCCCCTCCAGGCTTTCATCGTAAACCGATCATTCATCAGAATGTTGAATCTGGTGGTACCCATGAGAGCCTTTAACTCATTCCTCAGTACACTGATTTCATCGTTCATCTTTTCCAATGTCTGGTGGAGTCTGCTGCCTACATCGATTCCCCCTCCAAACCACATGGCCTCGTCTGCCATCAGCGTCGCCTCACACTCCAGGCCGTCATGTTCTGCGAATTTCTGTAATTCCGTCCTCGTCCACATGATTTTCTGGTGCATTCTCAGCATATAGCCACACTCCTTTTCGATTATGCGTTTTCAATCATCCCTCTAGCTCTCAACTGCGAGCTTTCGGGGTAAAAAAATACTTAGTTCCAGTCCAGCTCTCTAAGTTCCTGGGCCTTATCTTCATGCCCATTACTCTCAAGCAACCAGATGTCAAACTGTACCGCCGCATCCCCAAATTCAACCCCGCAATCATTGAGGCTATACACTTCATACATCACTTCCTCTACCATCTGGCAGTTGCCGTTTGCTACCATAACTGCCACAATGCTCTGCACTTTCATCTGGCCTAATTTCCATTCTGAGGACTCTATATCATGGCTATCTCTCTCGTTCAAAGCTGCTCTGTAATCGTTCATATCGTACATATCCTTACCTCCAAGTGCTTTATTTGTTGTTTGATTATGTATATATTATACTTCGCAACTGCGAGTTTGTCAATAGTTTTACTTCTCAAAATACAAATTTTTTCAGATTTTTCTCAGAATAATCTCGTATCCAAGAGCCTTCGCCATCCGGTAAAAGCTGTCGTATCTCATGTTCACAGTTCCCCGGTTCAGCGTTTGGCTGACATTCTGCCTTACGCATCCCATCTTTTCCGCAAGCTCTTTCTGGTTCACATCCTCTCTTTCCATGATCTGCCGGATAGTGGCCGCTGCATTTTCTCCGCTCAACTCACCTTTCAGCTTTTTTACTGCCTCCCGGAGAGCCTCCGCATCAACCCTCCAAATATCTTCCGGATCGTCCTTGTCTATCATGCTTTCGCAATGCTCTGACAGGCTTTCCAGCTGTCTGATGATTTCCCCTATAGTCATACTCAATTCTGCACCTTCTTTCCTCTCCTTTGTCGCGCCGCCACTTTTACTTTTGCAATCGCAACGCCCGCCCTCGTAAATTCCGCATTGGAAAACCTCAGATTGCTGCGATTCAGCTCCAGGTTCTCCTTGTTATCTATCAGCGCCAGATTATCAATATCGCAATTATCCTTATTCCCATCCAGAAAACTTACCATCTTGCCCTCCGGGATCGGGCCGTTATGCTCTTCCCATACTTTCCGATGGACGAACTCGAATCGCTCCCGCTGTGTTCCTTGCTCCTGCACTTTCCGGATTAGATAACCGTCAGTGGTATGCGTGTACTCTCCGACCTCCATGTGATTCGCAGGAACATTTCCCTTATGAAACATCGTAGCCTTGCATTTCTCGTACTGCTCTGGACTCATTTTCTTCCCTTTGTTTGCAGGTTCGTCTCCCTCCTTAAACCGGCAATCCAGACCGCTTACAATGTCATGGTTCTTTTTGTATGCCCTACACTGAGAGACAGAAAACTCTATGCCAAAATGCTCTGATACTGCTTTCGCGATTTCCCCGGCCTCTTTCCCCTCGGCAATGCTCCGGATGTATTCCTCCATCCCCTCCGGGTATTTCGCAGAATATCCTTTCGGATTCCCCGTAGGTGTACCGCTTTTGAAACCATACCGGCTCTTTGCGCCCTTAACTATGCTCTCCGTGAATACCATGCCGTACTTCCTGTCATACCCCTGCTGGTTGATAAGGATTGTCAATTCCTTTGTGGTCCGGCCTGCGGTATTCTCACGCATCCAGTCCACTACTTCTACCGGCCATTTCCACATCCGTCAACCCTCCCGAACCTCCAGCATTTCCGGTACGGCTTTCTTTCTGTCATAGCCGTATTCGTCCATATGCTGCATAGCCTTCAGCTGGAGTTCTCCGGTCTTGATGATCTGCTCACCTACCTTTGCCATCGCCTCAGACCGCCTTATCTCAGCCTCCAATTCATCGCCTTTTAAATCTTCATCGCCCAACTTCTCCAGCTGAGCAAACAGATGATTATTCAAATCTCCGAGCGTATTCTTCACTTACGACACCCCCTCTGCCTCTGATAATCCAGGAAACTGCTGCATCAGGAAATTTTTCATTGCCTCCGCATCATCTGGAGGGAGTATCTCCGGCCCCCGCTGGATGCCGAAAAGGATGTCGCCCGCTATCGTGTATCCATGAATATCAGCTCCATACAAATAGGATGCTGCCGGATTGTCCGGACGGTTCTTGATAAGCCCCGATTCGTCCACAATCATCACAACATAATCCTTGAACAAATCATACATACGCTGCGTCTTTACAGTTTCCGTGCAATCAGCTCCGATCATTTCTCCCTGCGCCTCTACATCCCAGGGAACCTCCACAACCGAAATGTGGTTATCCGTGGTAATTTTAACTGTCTTAGCCATACTGCATACCTCCTTAATCGCATCTATGGCAGGTGTCACAATCATAGCGCTGCCACAGTCCATCTTCATCCTGGTATAAGCACTGGCTCTCACCCCAGCATTTAATGTACGTCTCATACGCCTCATTGCTGCAGGAATCATGGTAATCTCCCTCAACGATCTCACCACCCCGATAGACTCTGTAGCCGTCATTGCTACCCATACCTTCATCCGCCCACCAGTGTTCAATCGTTGCCTCCGGGTACATTTCCGACAGTTTCAGCATAACCGGCTCCGGATTGGACCAGGCCGTTTCAAAGATGATTGTGTCCGCATCCTCCTGCTCGTTGGAGTATGCGTTCCACTTTGTCCCCCAATTATCACAGCACCAGTCGTACCATGAAGTTGCCCCATACCTTACCTTGTTGGCTATATATTGCAGGCCCAGCTCCAGCAGTTCTTCCTCTGTCTTTTCATAGTTTTTCAGTCGCTGCTTGTAATCTTCATCGCTCATTTGAGGTCTGGAATATGCTTGCTGAAAACGATATCTTCTCTGGCTGAGCTTTCTGTTTACTGCCTCAATAGCCATAGTCTCCATACTGCCAGACTCGACATTCAAACTCTCCGGCATAGGAATAATCTTGTTGAAATCAAAGCAGACTATATCCCTCTTCTCGTACTCGTCATACTCCGTTTTGAATAACGGCAGTTTTGTGATACCCTCCATCTTTACAATATTTCTTACATGATTCGGCATAATAAATTCTCCTTTCTTAGCTCAGCTCTTCCCATTCGCTGACAAACATTGTTATTGTTCTTCTCTTAAAAACCGCCTTGCTGGTGTCGTAGTCCTCATTCAGCCAGCCTTTGCTTATGTACTCCTGCAGACGGTTCCGGCATAACTGCTCTGTCTGGACCGCCCTGTTGACCTGCTCATATCTGCCACGACTCCGGCTCCACAGGAATGACGCATACTCGTATTCCCCTTTCTGCTCCTGGTATTCGAGCATCCGGATGCCAGACTGAGCAGCCCATCCCATTTCATCCTCAAAGCTCCCGCCAAACTCAGCCAGTTTTTCTTTATCCACTTCCAGAACCGCCACTATTCTCACTTTTTCACCCATTCCCTTGCGCCTACCCTTCAATGTTGAAACCGGTGTAATCCATGAGGTCCTGCATTTCCTGCTCAAATATTTCCTCATAAATCTCTTTCTTGCTACCGTCACAACTTAAATGCGTATCAAGGCAATTCACATAATATGTGAAATCATTCTGAGGACTGAGATTATGCAGGCGTATCGCCTCCAGTTGCTCATATCCCGCCTCTGTCAGCGTCCCTTCGTACTCTTCGGCCTCCAGCCTTTTCTTTTCTGCTTTAACAGCCTCGTCCATGCGGAAGATACCCTCCTTAAAAATTTCCGCCATGATTCCGTTTAAGGTAAGCTCCAACCCCTCAAACCGCATTTGCTCAACGATCTTAAACATATCCGCCCCTGAATCGTCCAGTATGCTCAGATCATCTACGCCGCAATTTAGAATTGCTCTGATTAAATCATTTCTCATAGCCCGCCTCCTACAAATAAGATTTTCCGTATCTCTTCCTGAACTCTTCCCTGGTGCCGATCCGGCCCTCGAAAATTGCCTGGCCCAGCATCTTTGACAACTTCTCTGCCATCGGGTTATCGTGTACCCGATTCAGCTTGTCTCCCATGTTGTGACAGTTATTGCATGTGGGAACCTTCAAGCCGTCTTTCTCGCTCAGCTCCCTGCCCGCCGTTCCGAAAATAAGATGATGTTCCCCCTCTGCCTGTCGGCCGCAAAAGAAACATATCCCTCTGTGCTCTGTAACAATACTCTTACTCATGTCTGCCTCCTATTTCTTTTTCTTTTCCATTCCCATGAATATCAAAAATGTTAACACCACTATTGCCGCCATACCCGCCTCCTATCCGTAAATCACATCACCGAACAGCGCATACTGGATGATACAGTCTGCGGCTCCTGCGTCAATATTGCAGGGGTCTATGTTCAGTTTCCCGGTATAAACTCCGATGCTGTTCGTTTCACGGTCAATGCAGCCCGTATTTCCAGCTGCAATGTACTTTTTCAGCCCATCAATGAACTTCTCCTTGCTGAGGGTATACGACTTGTTTTCCTCTGCATCATTCAGAATCAATTCCCCGCCTCTGCCGATCTGGTCGCTTGCATACTCTCCGAGATATTCTCCCTTGACCTCCGCTTTTCTGCACCAGTAATTGATTCCGCCCTCCAGAGCCGAAACCATGATGTCGTCAATGTCCTCATTGCTGACTCTCACATCAAGCGCACAACTCAAAACCATGTAATCCGCAGCCTCCAATTTTTCTTCCATCAGTCATTACCTCCTTCGTTTTCTTTCAGTTTTCTGTTTGCCTCTCCGATTATTGTCTGGTACTGCATACAATGAGAAATACAATACCCATATCCCTTATTTGCATCAGGGCAACCCTGGCATATTTTCAATCCTCTGCCGGTCTGATGTGAAGATAGCCACCATGAATGTCTCCAGTTCTCATTTTCCCTACGATCAGATTTCGACGCCAGAATGTTGTGTTCCCACTCCCATACGCTCACTATCAGTTATCGCCTCCTTTGTATGCCGCCCCGCAATATGGGCACTTCGTTTCTCCATAACAGTTGAACATTTTCCCGCACTCTTTGCAGGTATCAAGCTCTCCATTCCGGAACCAATCTTCCAGCTGGCTGCTTATATGCTGCCAGTCCACCGCCTCGTAGACCTCTTCGGCCAAATCTGTCTGGCCGTTGCACTCCTGCAGGATGCTGTTTCTGGTGTACTTCGTATCTGAAAGCTCCGGTATGTAGCAAACCCTGTCCGGATGCTCTGTGTCGTAGAAAGCCGCGTCACTCTTGAAGATCATTCCCTGACCGTAGAACTCACGGACAATCTTTTCTCCCCTGCCGTTTTCATCCGGCGGCGTGTAACTTCCTACTTTCAGATATTCCCTTTCCTCACTCATTCTCAGATTCACCGCCTTCCTGATCCGGCTTGTAATATTCCTCGATATGCTGGGAACCATCCTCTTCCGTCACGATTGCAGGAAAACGCACCTTATAGCCCCTGTTTACCATCATATTTGCTGCCAGCTCAGCAATCTCTCCGAGATAGTGCATATCCCATTCCAGCTCTTCATCACCAACTACCACCTTGCACATTTCATAGACTGCGTTATAAATCTCGTCGCACCTTGCCGACTGTTCATCTGATAATTCCGGATGCAGTATGCCGTCCAGTTCCCCGTACAGTTCCTTTATCATTTCCACGATTGCCTCCGCATCCTCCACAAGTTCCCTCGCCGTAGACGGACAGCCGCCCTTGCCTCTTTCCGGGAGCCACATTTCAACGTGACCGTCAACGTCAAAATTGTCTGCGTAATCCCACAGGTCTTTCAGGAACGACTCCGCCTGATCCTCTGCGTCAAAGTCAATTATCATCAGGAAATCTTCACCTGCCGGAGAATACTTTTCCATTTCCGCATACGTCCGGTTATTCTGGCTCGGTTCCACATACACCGAATAGGACCAGTCCAGCTCTTCCGCTTTGTCGAGCATCCTCTGCAGCTCCTTGCTGATGTTCTTATATTCTTCCATTCGCTTATCATCCCTCCACATCTGCGTAATACGCATCAAAGGCAATCCCGGCCTCCACCATTTTCGCCTCCAGGAAATTTCCGTAGCACCATCCCTCGCCCTCTTCCCAAAAAGCATCCCAGGCTTTCTTTAATACCTCGATTGCCCTCTCCTTATCTTCCGGGCTTACCAGAAATATGCAATCCATCCACTCATTCGTGCTGGACTGTACTCTGATGCAGCCGCCTTTCATTTCCTCAACCATAACCACTACCTCCTAAATGTAATAACAGCTGAAATTCCAATGATGCCCGAACTCATAGTAAAGCCCATAGTTCTTGAAAATCGCATCAAACTTATTTCTAATTCCCTGGAACATACCGTAGTGGAGCATTTCGCATGCCACACCCTCAAAACTCATGCTGAGGATATGGTCCGGATTGACATATTCAAAATATGTCCTGGGGTCCTCATTCTCCCGCACTACCAGGTGTTCCCTGTCATTGTAATAGAATTTTCCTGTCGCCTTATCGTGGGTGGTAAAACACTTGCCATTAAAATAAATATCCACATCAACCCACATTTCATGCTCCAGCAGAAACTCTCTGATCTCGATTGCCAGATTCTCAATTCTTTCCGGCGTCAGCCTTGCCGTTTCGTTCATTCTGCTGTCGCCTCCCTTACCATGCCCTTGTTCCTCTGGCGGGCTTTCTTTTTCAGATTTCTTTTCCATCTGCGGATTGTCACGGCCTTTGTGTGGTTTCTGGAGAAACAGTAATCATCCAGGACATACCGCCCATGCTGCTCGCGCTCTCCGTATGCGTGCATTTTTCTCGCCATCTCTACTGATTCGCCTCCTTTCTTCTCTCCTTTACCAGAACCAGAAGTGTTGCCCGGTCCATTCCCAAGCTTTCAAGCTCCCTCTCAATGCGTTTCGTAACCGCTTTGTTTCCAGCTGTTACCGCCTCTTCATACTGCCTAATGTATTCCTCCAGCATATTTCTTCATCCCTCCAATCCCACATACTCCAGAATCTTTCGGCGGGCAAACTTCCCGATTTCTTCCAGATAATCTTTCTGGTTCCAGTCGGCACCCGCCTGCGCCGCCTCAAAATCATTCGCCCACTGCACAAACAGCTGTTTCCAAGTGATGCTGTCAACGCCGCTCAGCTGCTTGTGTTCCTCCAGCATACCAACATAAACAAGAGTAATTTCCACCAGGTTCTCAGATGCTTTGTTGTAAATCATTTTCTCCTGCCGCTGATCCTGCAACTGGATTTCCTCTTTGAACTCATAACACATATTGACAGGCCCGCCGTTGACTTTACCCATTTTCCAGTCGGAACCATGAATGCTGAAGGCGAAATAATCATCCCCGTCTATCGTGAGACTTGCCATCGCCTCGTATCCGTTTCTTTTAACAGCCTCCGCAATTCCGTTAATCAGAGGCAAAACCTCCTGACAAAGACCTCTGAATTTCTCTTTGTTATCCATTCTCGACCTCCTTAACTGCGGTGACTACGCCGCCAACCAAATGCCATGCCTTAATGTACTGGTTCCCTTTGCTCCTTGCCTCCGACTCATTCCTAGCCTCGAATATTGCAGGAGAGTTGCATCCAGATTCATCGTCATATATAAACACCTGGTATTTCTTCATGCGTCCTTTGCCTCCTTTACAAAATTCTCTGCATCTTCCTGGCTCTCGAACCAGTCATGATAGATGTCTTTCCGGGCCGTACTCCTTGAATCATTCTCTGGCTTACTGACCGCCTCAACCGTGCTGGTAATGTTTGCTACTACCCTGCCGCTGTCATATACAGCCGTTGTCACACACCAGAATATTTTCATGCCTCCTAAAGTAAGCTCGTAGGCATCCGCCTCTTCTTTCGTCAGCGGCTCCCGGTACTCAATGAATCCCCATGCCTCCCGCCCGATTTCCTCACAGAAAGTCTTTGTGTCGAAATTCTCAATCTTCTCGACTGCCGCTTTCTTAGGAAAGCCGCCCGGCATAACCGGGCGCTGTGTGCTGTAATATCTCATGCCTGCTCTTCCTCCTGGATCTCTTTCTTTTTCCTCCTGGATGTCGTTTTCTTTTCTCCGGTGGATGCCTTTCTGGTTCTCTTAGTCTTTTCCGGCTCTTTATCCTCGCTTACAGGCTCAGGCAGCGTTTCTTCTGCCTTTTCCGTAGGAATTACCGCCTCTGCCTCTTCCGGCTGGATTTGAGCCGCCTGCTCCGGCAATCTCTCCTGCAGTTTGTACCGCTTACGGATGGAGGCAATCATAAGTTCTACTTCCGCATGTACCAGCTCCTTATCTTCGTCCGTCAAACCTGCAGACAAATCCTCTCTCTCCTGCCAATACCCTGCGTTATCCAGAAACGCATCAATAATTCTCTTCGCCTTGTCATGCTTTACATCCCATTTCATCATAGTATTTTTCCTCCTTGCGCTTTCCGCATATTCTTTTACTATTGCCTTGCCCTGCTCTATCGCCTCCGGAATATCAACGCCGATCTGCTGGTAGAAATCCGGATGAACGATACACTCATAGGCTCTCGCCATCTTACTTCTCTGCTCCTGCGTCACTCCGATGTGAAAATCCTTCGCTATCTGCAACGCTTTCTTCCAGTCCTGCTCCCGGACTGCCTCTCTTACGATGTCCGACTTCTTAATCATTCATTATCACCGAACCCTGGCAATTCCAGCAATTCCTTCTCAATCCAGAATTTCTCGCCCAGGAAGTCCACCTTTACCATGTTTCTGCCGGTCTGAACCACTGTTGCCAGTGGTCCAATGTCCGGTATCTTTACCTGTGTTCCTACACCCATGCCACTACCTACCTTTCTGTATAGCGAAGATAATTCATATCATCGAACCTGGCTCCAGCTATTGCTTCCGGATTATCGAAATCATCATACTCGACTTCTGCATATGTGGAGGGAAGGCCGTACTCCCTCTCATCTTCATCGCAAAACACATCAGCGTTCATCACCATACTGTCATACACTTCTTCACTGATCCTGCCTTCGTTATAAGCACTAAACGCTCTCTGCAAATACTCGCTCCTTTTCATTTCTTGCCTCCTACTGTTCTTTCTTCTCTGCCGCTATAACCGCCAGCACAATCACTCCGTTTACCAGAACCGCCGCCAAATTCCCGGCTCTCATTCCGTCATGCAGGCCCACCATGAAGTTGATGAACAATAACACCTGCAGAAACCTCCGAATTTTTTTCATTGCCTTTCAGCCTCCTTTATGGTAGACTTATCAGCTGAGGGGGCTTTGTTTCTGCCCCTCTCAACTGATAAGGAACTGTTCGCTTAGTTGCTAATCAATCCAACTCAAAACCGCCGTGACGATTGCCAAAAGCATTGTCACTATGGTAAATACGATGCTGGCTAGGCTCTCGTAAATCTGGAATTTGATTTGGCGCTCTTCGAGCAGTTCTTTTTCTTTCTGCCGTTTCTTCTTTCCTTTACCCAAATGGCGTCCTCCTTTCCGTTGGATTTAATCAAGCATTTGTTTTGTTTGATTATGTATATATTATACTTCGCAACTGCGAGTTTGTCAATAGTTTTACTTCTCAAAATGCAAATATTTTACCTATCCAGCTCTCAACTTTGAATTGCCAAAAAATCTGCTCGCTACAGGTTCAAATCCGATGTATTTCATTACTGTTCTATTTTTAATTTTTATGGAAAAAGTTCGAGAAACCCTATAAAACCGCTATCGCTTGTAAGATTTCTTACATGATTTCTCGTTAGATTTCTGGTAGGATTCTTTACTAGAGATAAGAGATAAAGAGATTAGATATATATAATATATGGTCAGCTTTTGAAATCTGACCGCTTTTATTTTCTCTCATTTGAGAACTTTATTCACATATCCGTGTGGATAATGTGGATAAGCCGGGAATAAATCTTCAAACCGCCATTCAGAAAAACATATAGGTCTAAAAACTCATACACGGCTCAGTACCGGGCTTTTCTTTTTAGGCATAGGATAGGTGGTAAAATCGTCTATCGTTGCTCAGGCACATTTCGTCAAATTACCCGATCAAATTTTGGTTATTTTGTATATTGATTTTTTCTGCTGATTTGCTCCGCATTTTCAACTAAAAAAACAGCCCCAGCCATTACGACCAGGGCCATTCCTCTTATTCCTCGGAATTGATAAAATCCTTACAGTCCAGTTTCCGGTATGCCTTTTCAAATGTCTCCTTCGGACTCCAGGAAACATAACCATCCGGATATTTCACCCGGTACCCAGGACGTCCGTTCTTCTCCTGCGGCTCCGCTTTCACGATTTTTACGCCAATATAATTCTCCATGATTCCCTCCTGTCTACTGCGGAATGGAAAGAGTCCAGCCGACAACGATATAATTCGCTGTGATCTTTGGATATTTTCCCTTATTTGCTGCCACGATTTTTGCAACGGTGGTTCCGTTTTTGTTTGCGATTGCAGAGAGCGTGTCACCGCTCACGACTTTATGCGTCCTCGTGCCAGATGATCCGCCGCTGGCTGATGAACCAATATCCCCGGCATCCACCCAGCCGTAAACGGTGCTGGTGCTGTCGGTATGTACCAGATGGTACGGATGCCTGGCTCCCGCAGAAACAGCAGTAATTTTTGCCTTGCCAGGCTTGCAGGCTTTGGGAGACGTATCATTGGCGCTGGAATAGTGCTTCGTTCCGGTAAACGATACCACATCACCAATCTGGCAGCTTACATTGCTGCTACTTCCGGAGGCAGATGTTTTGGAGATTCCTGCCTTTTCCAAAGTCTTTTTGTATTCTGCCCCATTATCCAATGCACAAACCGTATGGCTGGAGGCCCGGACATAGATGGCGCCTCTGACACAATATTTAGCATTGGCAAGGTATGTAGCATCAGTGATGATTTTATAACCCAACTTCTGCAACGCCGCCTTCATGGTTGATGTGGTCCATCCGTTGCTACCATAAGTCGCACCAGCGCCGGATGCTACTGCTGCCACATTCTGCAAAGAAGAGCAGTCGCAATTACACTTCCCTACCCTGGAAAGATCATATCCCACCGCTTTTGCCAGCGTGTTCAGAGTATTTCTGTCATTCTGGCCGTAACCGATATTGTCATTAGCGCAGGCTGACTCGACTGCCTGTGCGTGTTTCTCCCGAACTATTGCGTCCGGATGGATTGCCGCATAATCCCATGGCTTGCTGTAGAATGTGCGGGTGCAGACTTCGCCTCCCGTCTGATCCCCTTTAACGCCATTGATTGTTCCTTTTTCTGATATGCTTGCGTGTCCGATTCTCACTGACATATTATTACCTCCATTCATTGCCGATCCTTTATACTTCTCAAAATATTTCTGGCCGTACCCAGCTCTCTTTACCTTAACCGCCTCGCTCTGGTCTGCAGGACACTCAAACTTTTTCAGAACAACGTCCGATGCCTCCCGGACCGAGGATGCCGTTTTCAGTGCGTTCAGAACGGTCTTATAACTTGTGCTGAGTTCCTTGAACAGATATTCAAGCTGCGCCTCCAAATCCCCGATAGACACACCTTTGGACTTCACATAATCGTATAGACCAGCTTTCCTCCATTCAGAAGTCCACTGTGGCAGTCCGTAGCCGTATTGTTTGCCGGGAAGAGGATGCAGAAATTCCTCCCTGCTGATTTTCCCGCTGTCAACGGCCGCTGTATAACTCTCATCTGTGCAGTAAGGCTTTCCGGCATCCTTCAGCCGCCTCTCGCACAAATTTTCAAGCTTTCTGGGATTCAGCCCGCTCTCTGCGTCCAGATTCCCCATAAGGGCAGCAACGCCATAAGCATTGCCAACCCTCGCCATTGAAAAATTCCATATCTGCTCTTCTACGGTTTTCCCAATAAGTGACATACTACCGCCTCCTTATCCTGCAGATCCCGGAGTCTCGTCTACTGCCTCAATAACGACACCTGCATTTTCTTCAATTTTCATCTGCTTAACCGCCGCCTCGATCAGCACATCCAGCTGTTCATCAGACAAGGCAATATTTTTCGCCATCAGGATTTCTTTCAGAAACTCCGTCACATACGCTTTTCTATCCTGCCCGTCCTTTTCCCAAAGAACCTGCTGCGCCTTCAATACCGCATACCTGGCCCACTTCTCAGCTGCAGCCAGCTTGTCGGCGCCGATCTTCTCCTTCAGCCACGGAACCAGGTACCTTGTGATAATCAGCGCCGCCACCATAACCACCACTTTGATAATCTCAAAAAGAATTTCGTTCATCTGTCATTTCCTCGCTTTCCTTTTCTGCTGATCTCTCAGCCTGCTTTTCCTCCTGCTCCCACTGATGCTCTCTCCGTCTGTCCTTATTGGTTCTTATCCATCCGCAGATGCCGCACTCGCCTATTGTGGCTGCTATGACCGCACAGGCATATGATTCCGGAATCATGCCCTGCTCCCGGAAGATACATAGCATCTGCCAGTTGAACCAAACAAAAAAGGCACCGACCAGAATCAAAATCAGATTCAGTGTGCCTATTCTGCCTATGACTTCCTTTAATTTTCTCAGTGGGCGGAGCCTTTTTCTTTTCTTCATGCACCTGCCCTTTCTTACAATCCAATCTTTGCAAAAACGATAGCCAGGATTGCCCCCAATATGGCGGTTCCGATATATGCCATCGCTTTGCGCCATTTCTCGCCGTCCCTACTCTCGATCTGCTCCAGGCGCTTGCTCTGCTGCTCCTGGACTTTCAGCATATTCTCCATGTTGGCCGCCAGCTTTTCCGTGGACGCAGCCAGGCTGGATATTTCCCGGATGCTGTCCTCCAGGATTACGATACGGTGGTTCTGCCGGTCGTTTTCCTCTTTCAGCCTTTCGTTTTCAGACTCCATCAGCTGTCTGAAAGTCTCCAGTTCCCTATGAGTTACCGGATTATCCATTTGCGCTACCTCCTTTCCACAACGGAAGATGCAATATCCCGGAACTCTGCCGGTACACATGACGCATCCAGGTTGTATTCTTCCAGTAATTCCGCAATGACAGACGAAAGAATGGCATCCGCAGCCGGGTCCTTTCCCGGTACATACGAATGCCACACCAGATGATTATGCAGGTTGAGTAACCCGATTTCCGTTTCCTCCGTCTCTTCCAGATGCAGGCGTTTGGCCGCTTTTTCCAATCTACCGTAATCGTAGATGTCCTTGTAAGCTATCCTACTCTGCATCTGCATTTTCCTCGCTTTCCTTGATAGTTTCCAGCTCTGACTCCAGCTCATTGATCTTGTCTCTGAGCGCCTGTCTCTGCTGTTTGGTTTCTTTGTAATCCGTTGCAGAAATCTGGCCCTCGGCAAATTTCAAAGCCTTGTAATCGGTACTCGTGAGAATCTGCTTTAACCCTGCGATCTCGGACTCGATTGCCCTTTTCCTATCATCCATGCTGCACACCCCCTTTCATCCAGGATTCTATGAATAACGAGTCATACAATTTATCCATTGAATGAACCGTTTTCCTAGCATTTCTGTATTTCATGCTGCCCCGCCATGAACTGTAGGAACACCGGATGTCGGCAAAATCCATAATTCCCGCATCCAGCAATTTCTTCTGCTTTTTCAGTTTTCTTCTTTCCCGGACTACCGCATTATGACAAGGCTTTCTGATTATCTTTCCGGTGTCCGTCAGATATACTTTTGTTTTCAGGAATGTAAAACCATGTGACAGTTTCACAACCCCTGTCTTTTTCTCATTCACCGTAATTTTCAAATCGGCGCATATCCTCTTAATTTCACCCATGCAATAGGTAAGATACTCTTTGCTCGGATGTATCAAGTAAAAATCATCCATGTATCTGCCATAGCATTTGATTCCCAGCACTTCCTTGATGTAGTGATCCAGCCGGTTCGGATATGTAATCGCTATCGTCTGATTTATCTCACTACCAAGCCCCAAACCTTTGTGCGCCTCTTCCTCCGGAATTTTCTTAAACTTGACATTGAACTCGTAATAGGCATCTATGAACAGGTTTGCAAGCCAGATGATTCCCGGATCATCAAACGCTGCCGCAATTATCTGTTTCGCAATCTCATGGTCGATTGTTCCGAAATAGTCCGAAAAATCAACCAACAAAATATATCCCTCATTCCCGAATCTCTGGAAATGCCAACGCAAATGCCCCACCAGCCTTTCCATTGCAAACCCGGTACCTTTTCCTTTCTGGCTGGCTCCGTTGTCATGGATTAGCGACCTGGTAAGTACCGGTATCAAAGCGTTCTGGTTGAGTGATTTCTGCGGCACCCTTTCGGAAAAATGAACGCTCATAATCTTCCGCAGCTTTCCCCTTTCCATGAGAATAAAGCAGATAAACCCTTTCCGGATATCCTTGTGATAGACCAGATTTCTGTTTATTGCCGCAACATTCGTCAGCCTTCTCAGCATAAATCTCTGGACGCTGGCCTTGTATTTTACCCCTTTAGCGGCTTGTTTGGCGGCCCCCGACAAAGCATCCCTGCTGATAACTTTGTAATAATCTCCATACGTCTCTAAAACCTTCTTCCGCTTAGAATCACGCCTAGCTTTTCTGCGCTTATATCTTGCCTCGTGTCTTTCTTCACTTGTCATAACCTAAACCACCGCTTTCAGTTGCAATAAAAATGGTACCCGGTACGGCACGGCCCTGTGTAAGCAGCCTTATAGTGGCACCAGCCGCATAGGACAACGGGCATGAAATGCAGGCTATCCACCAATCCCGCACCATGCAAGCAGCGTCCGCCCGGTCACATCCGGGTACATATTCACGGACATTTCTATCCGATGGCTTATCCTCTCCTTCCATCCACCCGGCACTGATTTCGGAGTACCATAAAGGCAAAACCTACTTTGACTGACCTTTGGCGGAATCAGACGGGCACCCGATTCGCATTGGAGGCGTTCCAGTTGTTGGCATTGCCGTTGTTGTTGACATTGCACGCATTCGTCGAATTGCCAGACCTAACAGACGCAAGCCACCAGTTGCACCGACACAGAGTTTACAGAGGATATCCAATATATGAACGGACCAGGATTATCTCCCGGCCCGGCCATTGTCTGATTTACTCCAGTTAATGATCTTTCCTACAAGATTACTGAGGGTATCTATAATTCCCCTCATATTTTCCTCAGTAGCGCCGCTACATTCCTCGCAAATATCAATTAACTGCTGCTGGAGGATATTGCAATAGGACAGCGCCCTGGCCTGCAATTCCCCTCTTTTCTTTGCCTTTTCTTCATCCGGTACTTTATCATCCAGCCATATATCATTTGCCATAGATACGCAATCCCGAATGCTCCTTGCGTAATCCACTGCAGGCTTTCCGTTGAAATATCTCCATTTCTTCGGAACATACGACTCATTCATCACATATACTGTTACCTTATGTTTCAGCTCATTTGCCAGCGTGAGGGTATCAAATTTCGTATTTACTCTATTCCTCCTGTAGTTGTTACCGTATGTGTATTTGGTACTCTTACTTCTGTTTTTCCCTTCTTCTACTGCCATGTTTTCTCCCTTTCAAAAGAATGGGGGCCACAAGGGCCCCCGATTAAAAGATTTTATGATTAGCGCTTACGCTTTGATACGGAAGCAGACGGGCACCCGAAGCGCACTGGAGGCGGCCCAGTCGTTGGCAAGGCCGTAGTGGTAGACAAGGCACGCAGACGTCGAAAGGCCAGACCTAACAGACGCAAGCCACCAGCCGCACCGACTTCCGCCGTGACCGGCACCTTTGATGCGGTTCAGATAGCTGTTAGCAAAAATAGGGTACTGCATTGCCTGCCCCTGTCCGTACCCTTTGGTCGCCCATACAACCGACCCGAATACCTCATACTCATGCGGAACCCACAAAAGCCCTATATCTTTCCACTCCCACGTTGTAGAATCCGTCAGCGCACCGCTTGCAGAATATCTTATCTCCATAAGCGATCTCTTTGTCACAATATGGTTTTTCACTGCCTGCGGCAAATGACTGGATAAAGTCGCAAGCCATGTATGCAGGTTGCTCACCATATAAGGACTCCCATCTGTGGCGTTGCCGTTATTGTTGTTCGTAGTGTTCCACTGAACCGTTTCTGAAAAGCAGTCCCGACTAATGAAATCAATGTGATGTCCTAAATCCTGGTCTGTTGTATGGGTGTAGACATCAATACCGGCCACCTGCATTTCCACTCTCTCGTTCTTCACTGTGACAGGGATGTAATCCCCGACATAAATCCCGGTGTAATTCCCCTCCTTAATCCTTGCATGAATCCAGGCCCACGCATCGGTATAATTTGCAATCTCATCTGCAAATACTACCGTGAGGTCCCTCCCCCTATATAATCCATTTGTCTGCTGGAGCAGCAAACTCACATCATCCCTGGCCTGCGAGTCCTCAATTTTTCTCAGCACTCCACCGACTTCAATTTCTTTAATAGTTGACATTCTCTTACCTCCTTAAATCGCAACCTCCAGCACCAGGGAATCATCCTCAAATCTACCCATTCCTTCTGGTACCTTCAGTTTACCATTGTCGAAATTAAAAGGGAGCAGATTTACAACCCGCCCCCTGTCGCTATCATACGAATATGCCAGCATTTTCTCAATCAGCCCCCGGTTACTCAATGTGTTCTGCAACAGCTGAGTCGGCGCCATGTTGATATTATCTGCATGAGCCGGGTCCGTTGTTTCCACAATCTGAATCGCATCAGCGAATACCGGGCTGGTGTTCTTGTACTCTTTCATGCCGTCTCCTTTCCTCTAAGGCACTCCTTAGAAAATATCATCCAGCGTGTAGGTCTGCTCGACATCATCATCCTTGCCTTTCCGCTTGAAAGTCTTAATGCAGACCACATCACCTTCTGAGTCGTACAAACCGATCTCGCTGATTTCCTCTCCCGCAAGCTCGCTTTCTGTCAGCGTACATTCATATCTGCAGGTCGTATCTGCTGGAAAGCTGTACCCGTCAAGTTCCTTGCGGAAGATTTCATTGGTAAGACCGCTCTGCGATTCTGTGGGCGGTATGACATTGCCGCTTGCGTCCACGCCGCCGTCCCCAAACACCATGCCTACAATCTTAGGGAGCTGGATTGCACCTGCCCTGGCCTTGACAAGTTTCTCCCTGGACTTCTTAGTGATGATTACATTTTTATTTTTCTCTGTACTCACTCTGCTGCCTCCTTTCTGTATATTGAATTAAGGCTCCTGGCACCATTCAGCGACAAAGCGCCGTCCAGAAACCAATAATCCCATGTTTTTGTCTCCACGGTAGCGTTTTCCACCGTTTCCTGCTCAGAGAAATCCATTTCTGAACGTACCGACAAAGCCGCCTTTGCTTTGCCCCGGCCATAACCTAACAGCTGTTCACCGTCAAGATTCCATCCTCCGTCCAGATACAGGAGCCTCCAGAAGTCAACCGCAAACTGAGAAACTATGCCAGCCGCTATATTTTCCCGGATGTGCTGCTCCCACTTTGTAGATAGAGCCTGCAGCTTTACCTCTTCTGTGCAACTCGCAATTCCGAATCTATCCCTCATGCCGAGAGAAAGTCCGTACCTCCGCTTTGCATCCAGCTGTTCGGTGCCGTCAAGATCCCACATCCCGTCAAAGCATCGGACATTCCAAAAGTTAATGCCGGTATGAAAACCCACACCGGCACGAAACATTCCATCGTTTATCGCTTTTACCGTGTCAAATCTGACCGAAACCAGCCTGATTTCTTCTGGAGTATGAAACTCCCCCTGGTTGAATTTGAATCCAAGCACAAGGCCATAACGCATCTTCGTATTGAGGATAACGCTGCCGTCCAGCAACCAGCTCCCGTCATACACATACGCATACCAGAATGGAATCCCCATCTTAAACCGGATATTTCTCAATATGATCTGCTCCAGATTCCTGTTATCCAGCTCAATCTCTGTCCGGTAATTGACGGTATAGGTTGTGTGCGATTGTTTCAGCCGGTTCAGCGTTTCAAAGACTTTCTTTGAATCCAGCGTCCCCTCTCCGAGAAAATACGCCTTGAACACATTCGGATGCTGAGGAGAAAATCCGTACTCTCCCGGATCATGTATATCCGCAATATGTACCTCAAATCCTGTGGCATCCTCCAGTCCTTTTTCCATTCGGTACGGTGTCATAGGCGCTCTGTAGTCCCTTTTCTGATAAATTCGTTTGCGCCGTTCCTCGTAGGAAAGATTTTCACGCACCGGCAGTCCCCACTTAATTTCGTGGTACATCAGCCCCCATGTGGCCGTCTCTGGGAAGAACTGTGCAGGCAGGTCCTCAACCATTTCTAATGCCCTGTCATATTCAAGCCCCATCACCTGGTATATCCACTTGCCGACATACGACTCGTCATAGAATCCATCCGACACATAGCTGAGCATCTTTCTGGCGCTGTTGCTTGTAGGGAAGTTTTCCAGATCAAATTTTCCCTTTTCCATCTGACCGCCCCCTAACTGAAATCAAGAGTACCTGTCTCCGGGTACTCTTCGCTTGCCAGGTTGATATTTTCCTCTGCTCCGTTCATCAGGAATCTCCCATAGTCTGTCACGCCGGCAATTCCTTTGATGACTGGCCGCACATCGTTGTACCGCAATATGCCCTGGTGCTTTGCAGAAACAAAAACCGCCTTGACTGCAGCAGCAAAATCTTTCTTAATCTGCTCAATGCTGGTTATCTCTTCATACAGCAATCCAGTAATCTTGAAATTTACCTTTACCGTTGTTGCCGGTCCGCATATCAGCTTAGCACAGGCAGTAGGCAGAAGTCTTTTACTCCTGTCCTCCGGAGATACAATGTGGCCGTAAACCTCCTGCACCAATTCCTCATTGGCAGGCTGACCGTTTCCGTCTATCAGCACCAGCTTTACCGTTCCAGGCCCCTCCGCTGCCGGAATCACGATGCAGTCACCCGCCCCGGCCTCTTTCGCCCAGCGGATATAGTCGCTGTCATTTCCCAGGTAGGTAAGGCTGTTATCGTACTCTGCCGCAATTCTGTCGTAGAAATCATCGTTGCTCTCCCTCTCGGTTCCGCCTCTGATCGGCTCCGGATTGACTACCTCCGTCACATTTTTATCCGGCTTTGCCATGAGGACTACCGTATTCGCCGCTACATTGGAGCCGGTGCCGCTTTCTACAGCTGATACATGGATAAGGATTGTTCCATCCTCTCTAATCTCAACCTCTTCCTGGGAAATAAATTCTATGGACGGCCCTGTGTCCGTTGCCGGTGTGCAGAAAACCGTTCCCGCCGCAATTACCGCCCCTGCTTTCCCGGTCACTTTTACCTTTCCTGATGCGCTCTCCGGCTGATGCCTTTCAAGATGTACCTGCTGGCCGTGCCGGTCCAGCCATTCATCCCATGCGTACTGAGGAAAAGCAATCATCAATGCCCTAACCATGTGATAGTTGATGAACTCGTCTTTTTCCAATGCTGCAGGCATGGTAAAATCAAACGGAAACCCGCCCGGCATATCGTCAATGTCCGCAGGCAGATTATTCATCATCCGCTGGTGTATTTCCTCGGCGCTGTTATTCTCAATAAATTCTGGTCGTGTAAATTCCGGCTGCATCCTTTCTCACCTCCTTAAATCGTAACCGTGATCTCTTCATCCCAGCCTATGCCCTTTACCTTGAATCTGCAGTGCATATTGTCTCCGTCCCAGGAGAAAACAAAATCCCGGACCTCTTCCGTCCGGGGATTTACCATTATTGCATCTGTAATTGTCCTCTGCACCATAGACTCAACCGTTTTTTCATCGTCATTATCCAGGGCGCGTTCCATTTCTGTGCCGATAGAATCCGGATATGCAAGACAGCGGTACCTCTCCGTCTGTGCAATCTTGAAACACCATATTGAGTATGCCTCCCTGCCATCGCACTCTACCATCCGGTTCGCACCGTCTCTTACAAAATCCCCCTCTGCCGGGTCCCATCTGACACTACGCTTATACTGCGTGTCGTATCCCATATCTTCGGGGATGAACTCCGGTACTTCCACTACCGGAAATAGCGGTTGTGACATTTCGCCTCGCCTCCTTATGATTTCTCAATAATATCCACGACTACCGCCTCGCTCTGCACCCAGGCCACCAGAACACGATCCCCCGCCTTTAGTTTTGGCATAGGCACATCATGGCTGTGTGGCGGAACCCCGGAGGGGCTGCTGTGTATATGCTTATTCTCCTGCAGGTGGCCGGTCCAGCTGGATTCTGATGTAGCCAGGGTATATCCGTTAATCGACCTGCAGACTGAGTAATCGCCTTTTGGTATCGGAACCGGAAAAGTATTCGTTACCAGGCTGTAATTCGCCTGTATCTCTCCAAAATCCAATACCAAAGGGGACTCGTTTTCTCTTTTCATCCTCTGGCTCAAAACCGCCGCCAGTTTGCTTGTGCCAGGATGTCCGTCAAATCCTTCCATCTTCGCCACCTCTAATCAAATGTTCCATCGTCTACCCATCCGTACACATTGCTGGCACTGTCCGTATGGATCAGATGCCACGGATGTGCTTTACCGGAACCGTTCTTAATTGTGATTTTCGCCTTTCCGGCTCTCGCATTGTACCCTTTTGCCCCCGGATAGCTGCTGACATAATGGGTACCGCCGTGGAAATTCACAATATCGCCTACGTTATATTCCTTTTTGGCGTCACCGCCGCTCTTGCTGCTTTTCTTTTCCGGCTCGGCAAACTCCAGATCCATCGTCATGCTGCAGACGTCCGCATCATGCTGAATGCCTTTCACATAATAGTAATCCGACACGAACTCGCTCATGATGTAGACAAGATCACCCTTGCGGATAAAAGGAACATCCGGACTCTGCACTGTCATTTCCTTTTCAATCTTGCCCTCTCCGTCAAGTATCTCCTGCGCCGCCGACTTTGCATCGGCCAGTGTCTCGTCTGAACCTCTGGTGTAAATCCTCTGCCGTATTCCGTATTTTGTCTCGCCGTTCAGTGTGGCGTCCACGCTGCGCTTGCCATCATCATCTGCCTGCCCTACCACCTTTACCCTTGTGATAAGGCTCGCCGTGCTGATTGACTGGCTGAAGGATTTGGTGTTATCCACCTTGAATACATACACCGTTTTGTTGCTGCCCCTGGGAATTACGCTGGTGTAACCCTTTGCTGCCCTCACAATGCACTTTTCCTCGCCTTTTTTGACCGCATCATCCAGTAGCTCCAGAATAATATCCGACAAGTACTTGTTGTTATGCACTGTTTTTCCGTGGGAGGCATTGGGGCCTTTATACTCTCCCTGTGGTATCTCCCAATCGTCAAAAATGCCCTGGAGCGCCGACTTTGTTCCTGTGCCGGAGGGGTAATATCTGTTATCCTGGCTTTTCTGCAGCTTATACAGCTCGTCATAGCAGGTGCATTTCAGATTATTCCCGCTATTCTTTTCCACCGGATTCCATGTTTCCACATACCCCCTTGCCACTTCCTCATTCAGAGAACCGCCATCGGATGCAAAGATACCCACCAGGCATCCCGGTTTTATGATGCTTGACAGATACCCCTTTGATGTCTTATCGTTCCTCGAAGTAAAGGAAGAGCGCACCGAAATCTCGCTGTCGTTTTCTTCCCACCCCAGATTTTGAATATAATCCTGGATATTGTACTGCTTGCCGCTTTCATCCATCACCACGACACGGTATCTGATTTTTGATAAATCAATCACTGCCGCCTCCTATCCCGGTATTGTCAGAACTTCTCCAGGCCATATCCAGTGACCGTGATCGGAACTTGACTTACCGTGTTTCTTTGCCTCGGCCTCTATGGTTCCGGCATTGGCATCGTAGATTAGCGTCCATTTGCTGCCGCTACCTAACTTCTTTGAGGCTATGCCCCACAGCGTATCTCCACTCACAACCGTATAAGTGCTGCCACCGCCTCCAGACGATCCTCCGGAATCATTCCTCGGCTTTGTTTTTTTCACGAATTTGGCAATTTTCAGCTCGTCAGTGGTGTATATCTGCAGAGGCTTTTTCTGCACGAATGTAATGGAATATTCCACGTTTCCATAAGCGCCTACCGGCCTCGGCTGGAATGAGGAAATCGTGACATCCACGTTTATCCACGTTTCCGTCACGATCAGATTCAGCACCGTTTCATTTTTCATAAAATTACTCAGGATTTTTACACACTCATTCGGCTCTTTCCAGCTGTTTTTCTTAACAATAGGCTCATTCCTTTTGGATTTTCCAAAAAAGACGCCATCCCATGTGAACTCTGCCACATCCGTTCCTTTCGGCACCTTGACGGTACCCTGGGATATGATGTCAAAGCTCTGGTACTTCGCACCATACTTTCCCTGCACTTTCTCCGGCAATGCCGGAAACGTAAACTTTGAACCGTTCCCGGCAGGAATCAATTTTATATTCATAGTCTACGCCTCCTTTAATGGCATATTGGAGAATACCTCTTCCAGCTTTCCGGCAATCTCGCCGCCCAGTTCGTCAGCCATTTCTTTTAAGTGCCTTCTGATTACCTGCATAATGTCCTCTTCGCTCTGTCCGTCCCCGCCATGAATGACAAACTCTGGTGTCATGCTCACGCTAACCTGTACCGGAGAGCCTCCTGGGTTGCTCTCCCTTTCTGCTGGTACAGGTTCATACGCCCATGCTGTTTCTCCATCATATTTGCCCTCTGTGGTTTCGTTATAGGCTATGGGAGCGTTTCTATTGGCATCACTGAATAAATTATAATCTGTGGCAGTATCGCTCAAAACAGAGCCTCCTACATAACCGCCCGCCGCATTGGCAGACACTCCCAACGCTGCCCCTGCCTGTTCGTACAAGTCTAACGCCCTGGCTCTCCTGCTCGGATTTGTAGGAATGACAAACTCGCCATACCCTTCCTCTGCCAGCCACGAAAGCTGAGGTCCACCGCTTACATAGCCGCCCGCCGCATGACCACTTGCGCTCTGCGTTTGATTGAGCGCCGGGAATGTCGGAGCGGTAATATTGTAATTCGGCGTCACATTGACTGTAGGGCTGATTGTAAACGGACTCGCCGTTGCCGTGTTCAACGCTGTCTGCAGGTCTGTTCTGAGAAGAGAGGACCCTGCCAGCAGGCTTGTTGATGCACCATTGTTCAGTGCATCACCATATGCTGTACCAGCCGCCGTCCATTCAGACACCAGCTGATCGTAATACTCATTTGAAATCGGTCCATACTGTGCCATGACGGAAGAGAAATCAAAATCTCCTGTCTGCTGTGTCATGTACTGCTCCAGGAATGAGTTCAGCGTTTCCTGATCGTTGCTGCTCTCTAAGGCATTGTGCAGAGCCTCCGAATACGACTGTTTGATGCTCTCGAAATACTCGCCATAATACTCAGCCATAGGCTTAGCGGCGTCCTCCGCAGAAAGCCCAATGGTCGGCCCCTCTGGTGGTCCTGTTATGGACTCCATAAGCGCCGTCCAGTCATTTCCAGTCATGGAATCCCAATCTATCGCCGCCTCTATTTCCTCGGCTGTCGGTATCTGGCTCTTAAAGTCCTGGATAATCGTCTCTTTGGTTCCCTCCGGTACCGCAAGCGCTGTCTGGATCAACTCTGCTGCAATCGTGGTCTGCTCTACTGTATCAAGATTCAGCTTATCAAGGCCCATCCAGCTGATAACATCCGCTGTCGTCCATGCTTTCACATCCGGATGTGCCAACAGAGCATTATTGAGCGCTTGCGTTAGCTTTTCCGTTGTGCTGCCTTCTACTTCCGGCATGATCCTCGACAATTCAGAATCCCATGCCGTAGCAATGCTATCCAGATTGAATGTGCTTACCCTCGCGCTGAGTTCGTTTATCTGTGTATAGTACCCTTCCGTTGCCTCTGCAACCGCCTCGTCATATTCTGACTGCGTAATTGCCCCATCAGCAAGCTGAAGGTTCAGATTGGTAAGCGTCAATGTCAGCGCACTCTCGTACTGCTCGGATGCAGATGCCACATTTGCCTGCAATTCTTCCTGCAGGGCATTAAAGCTATCCATATCCAAAGCAGCTCCGTTATACTTAATCTTCAAAGCCTGCATTTCCGCATCTGTCTTTGCCTCTGTCAGCTTATTCGTAATTGCCGAAATCTGCTCCTGCAGACTTTCCAGTTCCGCCGCCTCATCCAGTGTAATAACACTGTCCTCCAGGGCAATATTCATAGAATCTGTCAGTTGGGTACCCAAATCCTCAATCCGGCTCTTCAAGCCGCCATAGTAGCTGTCCAAGCCGGTAGTGTCCGCCTCCCCTCCTGTCAGAAGTTTCAGCGCAACCGTAGCCTGGTAATGATTATCGTCAATAAATGCCTGGCTTGTGCTGAGGAAATTTTCAATGGCACTCTTATAACTGTCCTTGTCTGTTTCCGACAGTTCCATACCCAGGCCGACTTTCCAGTTTTCTTTTTTCAAGCCGGTTACTGAGGATTGCAGATTGTTCAGCGCCGTCTCCGTATCAGCTGTTGCTTGTGCAAACTCGCTTAATTCCTCCGCCATATCGGCAAAGGTAATCTCAGATGCCACTTTTTTGACCTCTGCCAGCGACAGAGAAATATCCCCGAAAGCCTTTTTTGCAACATTCGCACATTCCTCCTGGAACATCAATGCAAACTGTTCTGCAGAAACTTCTGAATCATTCATAGCCTGCGCCAAAGCCTCGTTTTTGAAAATAACATCCTCGATTGATAACCCTGTAGCCTCAAAGACTTTTTGTGCCTTTTCAGCCTCTTTCCGCATTTCCTCTACATTTTCCTGGTATTCCTCCTTAACCTTGTTTCCCTTAATCCACCCGGCAATACCGCCAACACCGGCACCGACTAAAGCGCCGACTGCCGTACCTATGCCGGGGATGATTGAACCTATCGCCGCACCAGCCGCGGCTCCTGCCGCTACACCGCCTGCTTTCCATGCCGCCGACTCTCCATAGGCTTTTGACTCTTCCCTGTTGTCGGATTTGATGGCTTTGTATGCGTCCAGCGCACTGCTTACCAGCGTTGCTCCTGCGGCGATTGCACCGCCACCAGCCGCCATTCCTGTCGCACTCAGAGCAGCGGCGCTCATAGATGCACCGCCCGCCAGGTTTCCGGCTCCCAGGTTGATTGCCAATAAGCCAGATTTTCCCAACAACCCGGTACCGGCTGCTGCTGAACCCAGGAATGAACCCATGAGGGAAGTGCCGGTTGCCGCATTTGTACCGAACAAGCCTTTGCCGATGCTTGCCGCCCCTCTTCCCATACTGATGAACGGCGTTGCAATTTTACTGAGCATAACCGCAGAAAAAATTGAGGACAAATCCGGAGCCTCTCCACCCGGCAATAGCTTACCAGCATTGGAAAGCAGATTGCTAAATCCCTGCCACAACTTCTCGGATATTGCCTGGAAGTCAAACCCCTCTGAAAAGCCTTTTGCAAAGGATGCGCCAATGCTTACTCCTTCGTCCAGAGTTTCCCCAATGTCAATTCCCAGCATAGCCATAACGCCGACTTTCAATCCGGTACCAATTCCCGCCCCGATGTCCTGGGCAAAATCCGCAAACTTTGCCTTTCCTGTACTGTTCCACCATTCTGAAAACGGCTCTGCAATAAATTCATCCCAGGCTATCTTGACCTTTCCAAAGAAATCTGCGTCCTGCCATTCTTTCGTGTCAGCAATCGCGTTGAATTTTCTCTGCATCCGATCAACTTTAGTGTCGAGCCAATCCATAAATTCATCCAATCCCTGCTCAACTGCGGGCATCTGTGCGGTAAGCCAGTCTGCCAGACCTCTCACATACGGAGACAGCCTCTCGCCAAAGGATATTTTTACCCCGTCAACCGCACTCTGCAGCAGAGTAATAGAACCCTGCAAATTATCCAGCATTGTTTCAGACATATTTGCCGCTGCGCCGTCTGCGTTATTGATTGCATTCGCCAGCTTATTATAGTCCTCTTCGGATGCGTTCAGAATCGCCAGCAATCCTTTTTGTGCCTGTGTGCCTGCGATTGTATTCGCAAGCTGAGATTTCTGCTCTGCCGTCATATTGGCAGTAGCACTTCTCAGTTCTTCCATCACATCCGACAGATCCCTTGCATTTCCCTCGGATGTAAAAAACTCAATCCCCAAATCAGACATTGCATCCGCCGCACCGTTGGTATTGGTGGAAAGTCTGGTAAAGATTGAGTTCAAAGCTGTACCTGCCATAGTCGCCTTAATACCTGTATTTGCCATGAGGCCAGTCATTAAGGCCACATCCTCTATGGAGTAGCCGAGCGCTCCCGCCATAGAGCCTGCATATTTGAAAGTTTCACCCATTCCGGAAACTGTTGTATTCGCATTTGATGCTGCCGCCGCCAGCACATCAGAAAATCTACCTGCATCCGATGCTTTCATGTTGAACGCCGTCAAGGCATCCGTGACAATATCGGAAGTAGTTGCCAGGTCCTCTCCGGAGGCAGCCGCAAGACTGAGTATGCCTTCTATGCCACTCAGCATATCTTCTGTTTTCCATCCAGCCATAGCCATATAATTGAATGCCTCTGCGGATTCCTCCGCTGTAAACTTCGTTGTGGCACCCATTTCTTTCGCCTTATTCGTAAGTTTTGTTACTTCCGAACCGGTGGCTCCGCTTATGGCCTGCACCTGTGACATAGCAGCCTCAAAGTCCTTATAGGTTTCTATCGTATCTTTCAAACCTATACTGACTCCGAGGACTGCCCCCACTTGAAAGACGGGATTTTTCAACAGGTTTATGATTCCCCTCACGGGCGAAGTGATAAGGTCAACGGCCCGCATTGTAACGCTCCACGTTTTCCCGGCAAAACTTCTGATACCGTTTCCGAGTGTGGATAAAACCGGCGTAATCCTGTCTTTCGCCTCCAGCATAATCTCATATTTCTCTTTCGCCCAGCTCGCCAGGCTTTTTTCTGTTTTTTGAGCCTGCCTGTCAAACTGCGTCACTGTGGAATTGGCTTTTTTTGCCGCACCATTGGCGCTCTCTGCCGCTTTTTCCATGCGCTCAAAGTTCCTTGTGACATTGCTAAGCTCAGGATCGGTGTTGTCTATCGTCTCAATCGGTATCTCAATTCTGACCGTCTCCGCCATTCTCGTCCCCTCCTTTCGTCCGTGATTCCAGGGTAATTCTCATAGAGGCAAGCATAAATGCCTGCACTCCCTTTGGTTTCTGGTAAAATTCATCCGGGGTAATGCCTGTTGTCTGGAAAATATGATGCAACAGGCAAGCCTTTCCCCCGGCGCTGATTAGTTTTTTGCCACTTCCTCCAGATTGTTGGATTCGTAGCCGCTGAGCTTGTCGATCGCCTCCAGGATTCTGTCCTTTTCACCGGCTTTCAGAGAATACTCGATCACGTCCAGGCCGTTCATGATACGGTCTTTCTTCGCATTGAGGGCGCTCCATACCTTGCGGTTATCCCATAATTTCTCTTTGTCCTCGTCAACCGTTGCCGCATAGATGATCTCCGACTGATACTTGACTCTGTTGGTGTCCTCCGGCATCTTCATGCCGAGCTGCTTATTGCGCACATATTTGGTGTGCTTTTTACGGCACTTCTCGTATTCCTCAGAACTGAGTGGCCGGATGTTAAATGCGAAATACAGGCGTCCTTCCCGGATGATCTCGATACGCTGCGTTTCCTCAGACGCAAACTCTGCCGCATCAATAAGCCCCTGGATAAAATCCTCTTCATTCGCCCGGATCAGCGCCCTGGTATCTTCCTCGCTGGTCTCATACTCCTTTACCGCCTGCTGTGCTGTCACCTGCGTTTCCTCTTTTACTGCATTGCCCTCTCCTACGGTCACGCCTCTTGTAAAATCTTTTGACATCTGCTTTTCCTCCTATTTCTGCATAATGAAAGAGGGCAGCTCCACGCCGCCCTCCAGTGTGCTGATACTTAATCCCTGTCAATGCCGAGCAACGACTGCAACTTAGGTGCCCGATTGACAAAGAAATTCCAGTTGCGCTTGATTACATCACCCACGGACACATTCTGAATATCCACCTGTCCGGAAGGGATGCAGTCACGGTAAATCACACGCTCTTCGGAGCCGTTCCTGCCGAGCAATGATCCCTGGAAATCCCACACAGGCATAACCTGCGTTTCCAGAGCTTTCATCAGCTCTACGATAAATTCATCATCCTCCACCACAATCTGCGACATGGTAAGGTTGACAGCAAAGGTGTTCGCCGTCTCATGTTCCTGGGCATCGCCCAAAACGCTGTACTTGGCATTGTTCCAGCTGACATTTGATGTAAACTGCTCCACCGTTGCCAGCAGAACACCGTCCTTGCTGTAAAACGCCCCATCCTTGCCCGTTCTTGCGTGTCTGGAATCGCCTGCTGCTCTTTCATTTCTCATGGCCTATACCTCCTATTCTTCGTTAGTGCTGAACCGGAACAGGAATGTCAGATAGATATGCTCCATCGAATCCTTGTCGATCACATCAATATCGAACCATGCGCTGTCTCCGTCTGCCTTGTATGCGCTGCTTTCCGTCACTGCACACGCTATCAGCTTGCCTTCCTCGCGCATGGAATCGCCTACACCCTGTATCTGGCTGATAACAGTTGCTCTTCCGTTGTTGTCGTTGTCAACCTTGCCGACCAGATCATCCGTAGTGGTATTGATGCGCCTTATCAACTCAAAGCGAGTCTTTACCCTCCTGATTTTCTTCCAGCCGTCGTCCTGGTTGTCTGCCGGGGTAATAAGCGTATTGATTGCATTGTCAATCCACACCTGCTTTGCCTTGTTGTAGCTCAGCACGATACATCCCCTCTTCTCAGCAGAAATCATATCCGTGTTCGTGAGTTTCTCCAGAATCTCGGTAAACCCGCTGATTACGGTATGCGTGAGGGAGGAATTTGCCGCCACCGCCCCGATCATCCCGGCAATGCGAGCCGCTGTCTGGTACCCGTCAATGGCTGTTCCCTGTTCGTCCACCCATGCGTTCAGCACATAATTCATCTTCTCGTCATTGAAAGCCGCTGCGTGCTTGATCCTCGTTTCCAGCTCTACCGTGTGCTTTTCCGCCACAACCGCCTGTGCGAGAGAACCCGCGTCAAAGATACGGTTCACAAACGACTGCAGGAGCAGGTGGATTTCCGTATCTTCTGTATCGAGGCAGATTGTATTGAACTCATACGGCTCCACCTGTGCAAAAGCGTTGGAGTAGTCGCCTGTTGTTGTTTGCGGATTCGTCCCCTTTGTGAACGCACTCTGAGAGACTATCTCCAGCAGGGTGCTCTCCTTATCCGGTTTCAGCTCTGCCTTGAAATTTTTGGAGGATGCCAGGGCATCAACCAGGGCCTTTGCCTCGCCCTCGCCAGATACAAACTCAACCTTTTCAAATTCCGTTGTCCCGGTATAGAAAATGCACTCCTTCAGCGTGGAATCCGAAAGTTTCTCACGAATCGTAACCGTGAAATCTTTATCTCCCGGATATTTCGCCGTAATGCTGAGGGCATCTTCCTTTGCCGTGTCTTTCAGAACGATAGTTCCCTGCGTTCCTCCATTTCCAACGCGGCAGGCAATGATTGTCTTTGCCCCTCCCGCAATGACCTCTCTGATTGCATCCGTTGTAAGCCCGGTTCCAAATGTCGGTTCGTAGCCGTCCTCGGCGCTCAACTCCACCACCGTATTCAACGGCCCGAAGTCTGCCTTAAAGATAACAGCTGTTACTCCATTCATAATACCCGCGGCAGCGTTCCCGCCTTTTTTCTGAATATTGAAATAGGAGCCAGGACGTACCTTTGTTTCTCCTAAGATAAATGTACCTGCCATCCTTACTTAACCTCCCTCTTCAAGAATTTTCCTACGATCTCTTTCGCCTCCGTAACCGTACATTCCGTTTTTCCGGCAGCTTTCAATGCTGCCGCAACACACTCCTGCCTGGTTCCAAAGACTTTCTTCGCATTAGCCGCCAGCTCGCTTGCCGAGTAGACGGATTCCCGCGAGGCTTTCTGCTCTTTCTGCGATGCCTCCTGCACTACTTCCACCTTAGTTTCAGCGGTTTCGGTAGCTCTGGCCTCCTTTGTTGTCTCTTTTGCCATTGTGTACCTCCTTATTTGTACTTGACATGGGCCGCTGTCAGTGAATGAGGCTTTGCCCTATACCTCAACAACCCATAATGACCTGTTACAAAAATCTGGCCGTCTTTCAGATAGTCAGATTTATAATTCGCCTGCAGGCGTTTGATGAACATGGGCGAGTGGTCCAGCATGATAATCTCTCCGTCCAGTGACATACGGTTTGCAATCGCAGCAGCCATTTTGAGCCTTGTTTCACTCTCAGGGCATAAAATATGGACGGCTATTCTGCCATCCATCCATGCGACTGTATTCGTTTCCTCGGACTTATCTGCTGATACCAAGCGGCAGTATATCACCGGCCTTTCTCCTGTCGCCTCCGTGATTTCCTCCATCCTGTCATATCCCATAATCATACATTCCGTGTACAGTTCCTTTATGTATTTATTCGTTGCCATAACCGGGTCCGGATCAGATGTCTCAAATGACGGATATTCCAGGATGTCAAACCGTACTTCACTTCCGATTGTGACACTCCCTTTCTTCTCGTCTATGGTAAATGCGTCTGTCCTCGCCCACGCAAAACAGTATGGAGTTCCTCCCTCCGGCTTTAATATCACATCCCGCAGACAATCTCTCACCAGAGGCTCAATCGCCTCCGGCGTAATCTCGGTAGTGTTCTGGCACAGCAGCGATACCGACAGGGTACCGGCGCTATGCCTTTCCTCATTCGCCTGCAGATCAAAATTGTAAATTATCTCCGGGTACTGCGTATTTCCACACCACCCTTCCTGGCTTTCGTCCGGTGGTTCCGGGCTGAAAACAGCAGGCGCACCATTGAACAATGCAAGATGCTTGACAAGGCTCTCTGAGCTGATGAACCTCTTATGAATCAATTCCTCCAGGATCACCGCTATCAACTCCTTCCTCTTCCTGCTGCTCTCCATCTTCCTTTATGTTGTACTCCTGTACCTCTGCCATATCAGCGGACCAGCGGATTTCCCACTGACCCTCTACTGCCTCGGACACAGGTATGATGAAATGATTTGTTACATTGCCGATTCCGGGATAATACTGGACGATCAGCTGATCTTCCGTTGCCGCCGTCACAAACCCCGCCTTCCCCTCATTCCATGTGGAATGCCTGCCCCAAAGCAGATACCCTCGCTTAATCTGAGAAATATCAAAGGTGGCTCTCGGCTTTTCTATCACAAGTGACATATCCTACCTCCTATGTGTAAGGCTCGCTATAAATCTTCTGGATTTCTGGCGTGGCCTCTTCTTTAATCTTCTCCACAAACGGCCTTGCCGCCATTTTGGATGTTCCATTTTCCAGGTGGCCGGCATAAGACTCCTGGCTTTCCAGTTCTGCCACGATAGCAACCCCTCCACTGGAGGCATTTTCGCTTTTTACCTGTCCGTTCCAGTGCATACGAAGATTCCCTGTACGTCTTGCCGGTGGCTCTCCCGGAGCCGATGCGGTATAAGTCGCTTTCGTGTATGGTTTCCGGTAAACCCGGCCACTACGCTGCCCCTTCAGTACCTCCAGTTCTGCGTTCCTTATGGCATTTACTGCCCGGACGCCCCTAGAAACCACCTTGCGGTTGATGTTCGTCACCTGCTCTTTCACAGTTGCCCGGATAGCACTGCCAGCGCTACCGGCTTTTCCATCCACCCATAGTTTCATTTTGCATCCCGCCTTTCCTCAGCATAATATATCGTTGAAATGCCGAGAGTTCCCGCATCGTCAATATCAACAATATAAAACACACGGTTTTCAAGAACCAGCTTATCGGTTCGCTTTGCCATCGGATTTCCTGCCTGCACAATCGTATGGGTAACAACATGATCCTTTTGGCTGTGGTTTGTCCTATCCTCGTCAGACGCCTCCGCAAGACACCCTTTCAATGTCTTTGTTCCATCGCCACTGTGGCTGTTCGCCACCCGCCCTGTGCTTGTCACTACCTGCTTATTGCTCTCAATGATGAACTCTTTGAACAGGTTTCCCGGTCTTACATACATCATCCTCGTATTTATCATCTGCCACCCGTCCTTTCATTCCTCTGCATACCGGTATAAAAATATGGCGGCTTATTCTGCGATGCGTTTCTGAATTGAGGTATGCTGCAGGATTCAGCAGATACCTCTTTTTTCAGCTTTTCGTAATCTTCCCGCCACAGCTTTGCCCTTTCCTGCAATTCCAATGTCAGCGGGCCGGTTTTCGTGTTGACCTCATAAGCAAAGCGCCTACACAAGCTCTCCAGCAACATGAGCTTTGCCCTTTTCCATGATTTCGGATAGGTGTCGATTGCCGCCTGGATTTCCTCGTCAGTAAGCGCCGTTGTATCAGAGAGTCCATCCACCATTACATCGCCCAGCTCAAACCTCATACGATCCTTTCCAGGTTCTTTGACATTTGCCGGATTATATGTGTATGCGCCTTTCGCCATTAGGTATCAGCCCCCTCCGTATTGGTTCCTGTGGTTGCGTTACCGCCTGTGGATTCGTTTGTACTGCCGGAAGTGGAGAATATGTTATCTGCCTGCTTTTTGGCGGCATCCTTGATTGTTTTACGGGTGTCTGCCGCATGGAGAAGTATCAGAACATTCTCTGATTTTACCCCGGCGATTGCCTCAGCTCCCTCCGTGGCGTTCATCTGCATAATGCCAAATACCTGCTGAATTTCCTCCGGAGTTGCCGGAACTGCGGTCTGCTGTTCATCAGACTCTCCTTTGACGGAAATCAGAATCGTACCATCGTATGCCCCAGGCTCCGTTTCCTTCAATTCCGCCACATACGCCTGCATCTCTGCAAGCTGATCCTCCTTTTTCTTCTCTGCCTCTTCCACCGCCTCGGCAATCATTTTTTCGACCTGTTCCTGCGTGAAAAGGGAACCGGACTGTGCGCCCGATCCCCCCTCGCTGTCATTCACGATGGTAATTACACCGTACTCTTCCTGCCGTTTTGCGTCTGCCACAAGATTTCCCGGTATTTCATCACCGATGAAGAACTGCCTCCCGCCAAAACTGCAGGGCTTTTTTGCAATCAATCTCATAGTACGCCCTCCTTACACGGCATCAGCAAAGAACATAGCCAGATCATCTGCTGTCTTTTTCATATCAGCAGCCATAATGCCCTCAATAAACTCGGAATGTGTGCCGTTCTCTCCCGGATAGCTCAGAACCGGCATGATATTGCCGTTCCCCAGCATATCCCAGGTAAAGATATAACCTGCTGAAGGCTCGTCAATGGACGGAGTATCTGTCGCATAGGCCAGCAAGAAAGCATTCGGGTCGCCAATGTACTCCATCTTTGCCGCCTGCCCCAGCTGCGCTTTATTCATAATGGACCTCTGCACCGTAATCCGGTCAATCTCAAAAAGCTGTGCCAGCACATTCAGCGTGACGGATGCAGGATTCGCCGTAGAGCCGCCGTATTTTACCCTTTCCAGGATCGCCGGATGTCTCTTCAATGCGTTAAACACATTGACGCCCAGCGCCAGCCTGTTCGGCATACGTCCTGTGGTCTCTTCCATCTCTGTTTTCTTTTCGTCCACAAAGGACACCGGATCGGAATTTGCATTGCTGAACTTTATAAACTGGCCCGATGCAACCGTTGTGGAATCAACGCCGGTAAACTCCTGGCCCCATACGCCTTTTTTGAAGAACTGACGGGCAAACCATGCGTCCTGGTGGATATTCGCCTGTCCGGCCATCGTCTTTGTCCTCTGCTGTTTCGGGTCTGCTGTCCTCGGCCCCATCCTACGGTTGAGGTCTGTCTGCCTGATCTGGTCGATACCCATAATCATCTGGTCCACTACGCAGGCATAAGTCTCCGTATGCTCGGAAAGCACTGCCGGATCAACTTTGCCGTATGCCGGCTTTCTCTGCCAGTTGTCACGCAGCAAATCCTCCTTGTCGAAAATATAATAATTGTCAGAGGACAGCGAAACCGGGCAAATCGGGAAAATCGTCTTTGCAAAGCTCCTTGCGTCACTCTGGTAGTATGCCAGCGCCATATTGGAGAGCGCCGTATGCGGTCTGAAAGCACCCTTCGCAATATCTGCCTGGATGCTTGCTGCTGTTCTTTTAGCCATTATTCTTTACCTCCTTTAAGCCTTCTGATACTTCGTAATCTGCACTCTGCAGTATTCATCTTTTGCAACCGCCGAAAGTGCGATACCCACCACATAGTTGCCGGACTCTGCCGTAACGGCCAGGCCGTTGGATGCCGTGACTTCCTTCCCTTTGGCAATTTCGCCACCGGCCAGAATATAGCCGATGTCCTTGATCTGGATGTCAACATCATCACCGGTATTCACTTTGCCGGATTCCACACCGGAAATGTCATTGACTCCGGACTCAATCAGTGCAATTCCCACCGGGACTACGGAACCGTCCGCCGCCAGGACAACATTGCCATCCCCATCGTATGCCATGATCCGGTTCCTTACATCCGCAATCTCCGCTCCGGCCTGCTCCACGATAGTCACGCTCTGGTTAATCTGTACTCCGTTGAAATTTCTGTTTGCCACTTTCTTATCCTCCTTCCTTAGAATCCTGCCTCGGCCTCATATTCAGCCATCAGCTCCGGATTGTCCTCCCATGCCTTTGCCATTGCTGAGGCATAATCCAGGGAAGAATCCTTCTCCATATACCCTTTTGCAATAGCCTCAACCTTTGCCTCTGCCGCTCCGACTGCACCGGAACCATGACCGGACTTGCCGATCTCAGAAAAAGCACCGGACTTTTCAACCGTGGCTACCGCCTGGTCCAGCACGGCAATCATATCGTTGTAAGCTGTGCCGCCCGCCGCTCTGAGGCTCTTGAACAGAGGAACCAGCTCTGCCTCGGTCTTGCCGATGATTTCATATCTCTTTGCCACTTCGGTAAGTTCCCTGGCCTCTGCATCCTCACGAAATTTCTTTAAGCTCTCCAGTTCCGCTTTCACTGCCGGGTGCAGGCCCTTATAGATATTGTCCTGCCCGTCCTCCTGTCCTGCAGGTGTTTCCTGGGGCTTTTCCGGTGCGGACTTCGTTACCGTCTGCTCTGCAGGAGCCGGTGCCTGCTCTGCGGGAGCTGTCGCTGTGTTGCCACTGCCGGAGTCGCCTCCTTCCTCCACGCCACAGCGCTTTTCGATGCTTTCCATGAAAGCTCTCTCCGCATCTGTCAACTTGCTCTTGTCAATCTTCATTCCCATTTCCTCTTCGTCTCCTTTCGGGTTTTCATTATTGTTTGGTCCATTTTCCTCGGATTTCTCCTTTTTGGTATCTTTGCAGGCTTTTTCGATTGTTTCATTCAGCCTTTCCACCGCCGATTTCATAATCTCCAGTTCTGCCTCCGATACCTCTTCATTTTTCCTGACAATGCTGGCCGACTTGCCGCTGGACCACTCCTTGATTGACTCCTGTACTACCACATAAAACTCGTCAAGGCTTTCCTGCATTGCCGTTGCTGTGCCGGTGCTATCCAGCTCTTCATCATTCAGAATCGAGCAGAGGGAAGATTGCAGGGCATAACAGGTATCCCACATTTCATCAGCGATCTTATAGTTCTTTACTTCGTTGATTTTCTCATTGAAACTCAGCGAGTCGCCTTTCTGTATTTCATCTATTGCGCTGTCGATTTCCTCCTGGTTCATACCCGCCGCTTTCCCGATAAAGCCAAACAGCCTTTTTAGTATGCTGCCGGTACCTTTTTTGTGATCCTCTTCTGCGGTCTGCGTTTCCCCGTCTTTCCGCTTTAACATTCTGATGTGAGCATCCGGATTCGCACCTTCGTCCACAAAATCCACTTTCCGGATTTTGAGGTTTTTCAGTTTTGTTGCCACTTTGCTGCCTCCTTTCCGTAGATTTATAAAACAAATGGCACCCGTTTCCGGATGCCGCTTGATTTATCAAAAAATATGTGCTACCTACGCCCTTTTTACGGTTCCATAGGTAGGATTATTAGGTTGGAGCTGCTGAAAAACGCAATACACCCCGTTTTTACAGGCTGTTTTCGTCCTCCACCTTTACCCTCTCGGCCTCTCCCTCAATGGAGAACATCTGGTAGGTTCCGTCCTTGACCTTTTCCCAGACGTCTTTATCCAGGACCTTGAAACCAATCCACCAGCCGATAGGAAGTGTGCCTGCCGGTATTCCCATAGCCCGCATTTTTTCCTCAGTGAATACCACACTCTCAATCAGAACAGCGGCTCCGCCTCTTTCGTGCATTTCCCCGCCCTCACGGTACAGCAGCACAAACTCATAGGCTGCATTTTCCAGATCCTCCGGCTCAACAATATCCTTTTGCCAGTCCTCGATCACTTCCCCATCTACACGCATAGAAACACTCGCCCATCCAAAGGCAAGCATCTTTTCATCGTCAGACTTCATAACCTTAAACCGGCCTTTCAAAACTCCCTCCGGTTCTTCCGGATTGGTTCCGACAGACTTTTCGATATAGTCCGAAAATTTTTTCATCCTCTCAATCACTTCCTTCCCATAGGTGGATATTCCTCAATGTACTCAATCGCACACGCACACCTGGGATGCGCTGGCGGTAACATATGCTGCCCTCTGAACAGCGACCTGCCACCGATATTGAAATCCGAATCCATTCCAACCTCTGCACCCTCCAGTGATGCACACAATTCGCATACTGCATCATCACCAGATGTACTCCACCTTTTTTTCATGATTCCCAGGTATCCTTCTGCCTGGGCCTGCCTTATTCCCTCGTCAGCGCCCCGATTGTATGCAAAGGCGCTTTCTGTCTGAGCAATCGTCATAGCTCTTTGCCGGTGTTTCCTCTCTGCATACTTCTGCGTAGCGTCAAGTGCCTTTTTCCGTATGTTTTCCGGTTTCATCCGGGGATGCTCTTTTTTCAGTGTCGCCACGATATTGTCATAAAACCTCGTAGTTGCTTTTGCATCACCCTCTGTCAATCCAATGCAGGGACGGATCAGCCTGGAGAGTTCATCTACCGTGTGGCCGTCACGCATTTTCTTTGTCACAAGTGCCGCAATGGCATCTTTCTGCTCCTGAGTGCAGACTGTTACAAACTCTGCACCGCGCTCGCTGAGCCAGTTCAATATTCCAGGAGCCTGCGTATTAAATTCAAATGCAAGGCCGTCAAGAATAGGCTGCCCTGCCGATCCGGCTGTGATTGCATCCGTCCATAGATTGCTGAGCCGGTTCGCCACCAGCACGGAATAATCCTGCGTCCAAAGCTGAATCGTTTCCTGGCTGATTGCGCCGTCTATGACCGCCTGCCGCAACTCCTGGTATGTAATCGCATTTTGCTGATCTTCCCAAAAGCCGCACAAGATTTCTACCGGCTCCCCGGTAACAGCATCACTCTCCAGATATTCTTCAAGCCTGCGGAGAACTTCCTTGCCATTCTTAGTCTTTACTTTCCTAACCCTTTTCGGAGCAATTATCCGGAATCCCATGCGTCATACTCCCTCCCCAGCCGTTTTTTTGCCTCTTTTGCCTTATCGTCCGGGATTTCTTCACCGTCCTCGTTTGGCTCGGTGCCTGCGGCTGTTTCCGGCTCTGGCGGCTGGTTCTGCTCCTGCTGATCCTGCCTTGTCCGGTCAAGTTTCCTGGTGTCGGAGGTTCTTTCCGGAAGATGCCCTACCTGCCGGATATAATCCTCCAGCCCATCATCCGGTACCAGAACGCCTATGCCTGTCATATCCTTGATAAAGGACGCTACCTTTGTGATGTCGGCATCCTCAATATCCCCATGCGTCATTTTAGGGTACTCTGTAATACCGGCGAAATGCTTTCCGTTTATGTCAATAAGTGACGGTATGCCCTGGCTGTTGAATGTCTCGCAGATAATATCCAGAAACGCTCCTATGGCAACGGCAAACAGCTCCGTCTTGTCGGAACTAAGCGCCCAGCTGCCCGTCTTGTCGTGCCCCAGGAAAATAAAATCTGCCAAAACCGTCATTGCAATTCTGGTATCGTAGCGGTTTATGATGGCATTTGTATCAAACTGCCTGGTACCTCCGGAGCTGAGCAATTCCAGCTTGTATCCTCCCGGAAGAACTACTCCCTCCATTTCATCACGGCGGATGTTCTTAACCATCCTTTCCAGTCCGGCCACAATATCTTTATTCTGCGGAATATTTTCATCCCACAAATCCACATCTTCCGGACCGTAAATTACCGGAAGTCCGGCCAAATCCCTCTCAATGCCGATGCCCTCAATCTCCTGGATTCTCCGCTTGAAATACCAGGATCGGTAAGCATTTCTCAGGATACTCCTGCCCTCCGGATTGTTCTTGCGGCTTTTGGTCCGGAACAACAGCGCTTTTTCGATAGGAATTGTAAAAGTGCCAAAATCCGGGGGTGGCATCTGTGTCATTCCCAGCAGATTATCCTCGTTGTCATACTCCCACTCGTACAGCGTCTCCTGCGCCCTGATCGGCAGTTTCTTCCATCCAATCAGACCGTCATTGAATTTGCTCTTTGTCCGTGAATCCTTTGTGTTTCCCATGCGCCGCTTATACACAATCTCGTGAAAACTCCATCCATAAGTGAGGAAAGACAGGATTTCGGAAATGGTGTCAATCCATGTGTCCTGCATATCATTCATACAGCTTTCCACGAACTCTGCCGCCTCCTTATCCTTTGCGGTGTCTCCGCCAGGCTCCACATTCCAGTCGCATTGCCGGACCAGCATTTCTATCGCAAATAGGATCGCTCCCACTATATCATCATTCTCCGACATTTCCCGGTAGACTTCTATTCCTTTTTTCCCTCTCAGTTCATGCAGGAACTCTTCGTAGATGGTTCCGCCATACCGCCGCTGTCCTATGCGTCCAATTTCTTTACTGTTAGCCACTTGTTCTCACCTCACCTTCTCCAATAACTGCTCTTTCCTAAGCTGCTGTCTGCAGGCGGAGCCGAATATGTCCCGCCATTTTCTATCTCGCTGAAGGCGGAGCTGCTTGCATCCACCATATCCTTAAATTTTGACTGGGGAAAATTCTCCATCTGATTGAAGTACATTTCATTCCAGTCTGCAATCAGCACATCCACATTTCCCTTATCCATCCCTTCCAGGCCGAGCCATTGTGCCGATAGCGGCTCTGCCCTTGTGACCTTATCTCCAGATTCCGGCACTATCTTCACCGTAAAACCAGAGAGGAATTTCAAGAAACTCTGTGCCTGGTCTTTTCCTGCCTGGCCGGGGTCCTGCGGAAGTCGTGTAACCACTCTCCCATGCTTTGCCCTGTCCGTTATGCAGGTCATTTTGATTAACTCCCTTACCTCTGCGGAGTCGCTGCGCCGGTTTATGACATCAGCTATGATGTACCGGCCATTCTTTCGCTTGCCAATCAATACGCCCGCCGTATATGCAGGATCGCCGTCCTCGTCCTCTGAGGTTGCCGCCAAATCCCATCCTCTCGCCCACAGGATCACATCCGTAGGCAGAGTCTCCAGCATATTGACCTTTGTTCTCTTGAACATCAAGCCTGCTGCTGCCTTTATCTTCCAGTTACCGTATAGCAGACGCTCCCTTTCCACAAGCGCCAGGGCCATGAGGTTTGCCATGTAGCCGGGATCATTTTTCATCAGAATCTTGTTGTCCTGCAGAGTGCTGGCTATAAACGTGACGCTCTTTGCCATAATCACGGCTTTCTCATAATCCATGCCGTTCTCTATCGCCGCATCAATGGCCTCCTGTCTGGTATCAAACCAATAGATTACCTCATTCAACCGCACCATCCAGCGTATTTTTCCGGACCTTTCTGGAATCGGATATCCGGTATCTTGATCTATCCACCACTTTATGAACTCCGCAACCCATGAATCTGCGTCCGGATTGCAGGTTGCCCTTACATACGGAGCCACACCGGAATCCGTCCTGTTTCGGGAGAGCATATAGAAAAACTGATACTCACTAAAATGCGTCAGCTCGTCAAATCCTATCATTGTTACCTGGGAGCCTTGCCATGACAGGCAATCTTCATCACTCCCCAAGTGCGCGAAATTGACCGATGCGCCGCTTTTGAAAGTCCAGTGTAGTTTTGGTGTCTTTAACGGATAACAACCTTGCACATAGCTGTAAATCTTTTTACTGCTATCCCACAATCCCCCTGGGGATGTCACCTGCGTATAATCCCTACGGAAGATAACGGAATTGAAATCTTTGTTACCCATGTGCCGGAGAGGCTCCAAAAGCAGGCCGAATGTTTTTCCCCCGCCCGCTGCGCCGCCATAAATACAGATGTCTGCAGGTGTAGCAAGAAACCTTTCCTGCGGACCTTTCTGCGGTGCCAATATGATTTTCTCCCTCATGTATCATCCCTCCCATTGTCCGGAAGGTAAATCTGGACCTCCGTATCATTGCTGTCGCCGCCCTGGATATAATCCTGCGGCCTATCCTGCCAGCGTTCTCTCTGCCTGTTTTTGAGCCAGAAACACTGAGCTGCCACATCCGGGGGAACGTGTTTCTTTGTCGTCTCAACCCTTACCGGCTTTACATTTCCATCCGCATCAACCTCGACAATCTTCTTTTCCTCGGTGTAATCGTAGCCGGTAGCCCTCTTGTACAGGCTCCTTATGACTTTGGCATCCGATACGGCTTTCCCTTCTGCCAGTGCCTTACCAAATGATTCATGCTCTTTGGCCCAGCGGATAATTGTTCGTTTCGAGACACCTATTGCATCGGCAATCTCTTCGTTGGTGGCACCCATTGCGGCCATAGACCACGCCCAATCATCGTGGTATAGGGCATTGTACTTCGGCTGTGCCGCCATACAGAATATTACCTCCCGCTGAGATAATCAGCACAAAGGTACTCGATAAGCTGCCACCTGTTTTTGCTTGTTACAGTACCCTCTTTCTCTGCTTTTTTGATGGCCTGCTGTATTACCTTTGCAGACTCTCCGGGAATTGCATTACTGCCAAACAGTTTCGCCAGGTAGGTCCATTCCTCGTCCTCGTTGAAACCGACTCCATCCATTTTCTCGTTGGCGTTCTGGATCATTGAATGAATGGCAGCGCCAATATTCCGGATGTCCGTAAACTTCTGGTACCGGCTGAGGGTTTCCACAAATTCCTTGCACTGTTCGTATGACGCCACTCCGATGATCTCCGATGCAGTAGTTTCCAGGCTCTTTATCAGAGCGTCCATATCCTGTACCTGGTGCGGCAGGAATGAAAATGTCACATTCTTAAAATCAAACTGGATGGCAGGCGACAGCATTTTATCGTATGCCTCCAGCGGTTCCTCCATGATGTCCTTTCCGACAAAGCTCTCGATCATATCATCCACATCGGTAATCATCTTTACGATTTCCCGCAGCGTGCTGTCATCGTCAAACCCGGAGATTGCATTATGGGCCAGCTGCTTTGCCGCTATCTGGCTCCGGGAGAGTCCAGACACATCCACAATCACAATAATCTCTTTTAATCCCGCCGCCCTTGCGCTCTTGATTCGGTGATGCCCCGATACAATCTCCAGCTTTCCGTCTTTCAAAACCAAAAAAGGCAGGCTCTCCAACTGCCCTCTCTTTAAGATATTGGCTGTCAGCTGATCCTGCATTTCATTCTTCATCACCCTGGCGTTAATGTCCTGCTCCTTGACCTTATCAATCTGGACTTTCGCAATTACCAGGCCGGAACCCATATCATATATTACTGAGCATCCTTCGACCTGGATGCTTTCGCTCTGTTCGTTTGCCACTGTTTTTCCCTCCTTAGCCATTCGATCAATGTCTGCTGCTCCGATCTGCCTTTAACCAGCTCGGCCTCATACGTCAGCTTGTAACCGTTCTGCTTATCCTCTGCCCGGTTTACTAATTTCATGATGCCCCGAACCTCTTTGTTCTCCGGGTACCTGGTAAGCATTGCAGTACGCATTTTCACAACCTTTTCCTGCTCGATATTATCCAGGAGAGTATCTACAAATGCGCGGTTCTGTGCAAGCATATAGCAGAGCCGACCTAACCGGTACTTTTCATGCGGCACCTTCATCACATACCAGACAAAGACGGAATCTGCGGCCATCTTTGATATACCGAACACTCCGGCCACATAACCATCTATCAGCAACGCCCGGTTGTAGGTGGCTGAGGAACCCACGAAATTATGTGTCCACAGGACACGGTAATACTGAGCCTGTGCCGCCTTAATCGGAATCACCTGCACTTTGCTGTCCTCTTTGATTTCATAATCCCTCGGCAACATACTGCAGTCCAGCGGTTCCAGTTTGCTTTCTGAAGGCCGCTTAATCTTCTTTCCGTTGGCAAGCGCTGTCGCCTCTTCCTCCCGGTTCGTTGTGATGTAGGCGTTCAAATCTGCCCTGGTGCCAGATCGGGCATATATCGTATATCCTACCGCCTCGCCTACTCTCTTTTCCTGGTAGCAGAGAACCAGCGCCTTTGCACCCATGCACATCTTGTAGAAATCATTATGCCCTGTGTCTGGGTCGAACAGCTGGTACTCCGGCTCTTTCCATGTCATTTTCCCCTGGGTATCGTAGAACTTCTCATAACCGGAAAAGTAAGTCGGCGGATTTGCAATAACCAGGGCATGAGGATCATCCAATACCTCTTTCAGATGCTCCCACATATCCAGCGGCCTATAACTCATTCCATGCAGGAGATTCCGCACAACCTCAATCTGTCGGTTTATGCTCTCTATGTGATCCTGCCGTCTTAGCCGCAGGTCTGTAAGCATCTGGTAGAAATAATCATTGCCTGCATTCTTTGATGTTCTGAGGTACAGTTGTGCATACAATGCCGTTGCCGGGTCAAGCAGCTCCGAATCCTCAAAGCCTTGTGCATGAATTTCCAGGGGCTCTAATGACTGGCCTGTGATGGCATACCCAAGCACCGTAGACATCATATTCACATCGCTGGTTTCAATCTGCTCCGGCTTGAACCCATTCTGCACTGCCAGATTTGCCATAGCGAATGTACCCGCACAAGGCTCTACGAACCTGGTATATCCGGATTGCGCTGCTGTCTCAATCAGCTTTACGAGGAATTTCTGTTCTGAGGTACCCAAGCACCCTAGGAACATTGCGCCCGGATTCATGAAAAATGCCATTTGCCTGTCACTCCTTTCCTTGAATTGTGAAAACTATACAAAAAGCTGAGGCGGCTCCAAGTATAACCCCGGAGATTTTTGATACTCACCACAGCACATTGCATAAAAATAAGGCACCGTACCCACTGAATACGATGCCGTTGTTGTTGGACCGGAACCCTGCAATGAACAGGAACTCTCCCCTGGGAGGGGAACGTGATGCTTTCACCAGTTCCGGATATTATGTTAAATCCCCGCCATTCCACAGTCAAACAAGCTCATTTGCTTACAGCCGCTATCTTCCTTTGCAGGCTCTTTGGCAGGTTTCTTACTGTCGTCCTTTGACTTTCCTTTTGCTTTCGGCGGTGCCGGATCGGGCAGCTCTTCTATGACTTCTCCCGCATTCTCCGCCCACCATTCTGCGAAGATGGTTCTGTGGCACCAATCGCCCTCCACTCTCACATCTTCAAAGCAGAGAAGCACAAGCTCCTTGCCCTCACTTCTCGCCTTTTCATCCAGCTTTGTTACCATGCTGATGATTCTGTCTTTTCCAATGCCCTCCAGCTTTCCGTAATATGCTCTCTTGAACGCCTCAATATCCATGTTCAGCATATATCCCTTTGGTGCCAGGGAGTAGCACTGCTCTCTCAGCTCATACCCTAACCGAAATCTCGGTTGCCCGATGCTGATTCCTACCAGGTAATGCTTGTCGCTCGATAAACCTTTATTGCTATACCTGCTGGTCCATATTGCCATTTCAAATCACTCCTTTTGGTCTGTTGTCCTTATGATAATTATACTATACAGACGGTTCTAAGTACACTTAAATAGCCTTATTTAACCGATTGTTTACATATCCTCCGGGCATTGCGGCAAGCCTTTCGGCCCGCCGCCCGCATCCGGGAAGAAAAACAACTGGCTATTTTTTAGGGGTGACATTTGATTGGCTGATACCAGAATAACACTCACATTTTCTAAATGCAACCTACTCTTTTTCTACCTGTGCTTTATATAGCCACAGGGAGCGTTCAAATCATATCCCAAGCAGGTAAACAGCCACTATTCCACATGCTATCCCTAAATCCTTATACACCGTCTTATCGCTTACCTTTTCTACCTGCGAAATTTCCTGTACCGAATATTCCCTATCCTCCAGATACATCATGCTCAGCTCCCGATACCGGCGCTTTGCCTCTTCACTTCCGGACCTTTCACACTCTTCCCGGTACATTTCAGTCGCTTTTTCTATGCGGTAGATGCAATATAAATCCTCTTGTCTCCGTTTCTCTCCGTCCTGGATTACCCTCTCGGACTTGCTTACTGCCTCCCTTGCGCTCCCCATGAGGTCCTGTACGAATTTCCATCGGAGTTCAGCTTTCTCTTCCTCCGTGAACTCCGCCTCGTCTGACAGCGTAGCCTTCATCCTCCGGTATGAGCTGAGCATCTTTTTGGTTTTCTTGACCTTGTTCTCTTCCCTGGCCCTTTTCTTCTCTGCCTTTACCTGCTCCGCTCTGAATGTCTGCACCGCCTCTTTCCCTGCTACGGCAGCAATCTGGTTGATCTGCTCCTGTGTCAGAACATACATCGGTATCTTTTTATCCGTTGCCATAATGTCGCCTCCTTGACTTTCTCGCATTTGCGAGGTATAATATTCTCAGTCACGAGTCGTTCCGTCAAGGGGCGGCTTTTCTTTTTACCTGCGTCTTTTGCTGCAGGTGGCGAAGTGTGATATATAGCCGAATCCTTCCGCATCCCTGCCATCGGTTCTGTCCGCCGCCACTATTTCTCCCTGCGGTGTCACCAGCTTTTCCTCGGCTTTCTTCCCAGCCTCCGGCCTGCGGTAGTTTATCATCTGCGGATTGACCGGCATATTCTTACCTGCCTTTGTCCGAATCCACATAATCTGCTTTCCACAATATGCACACGTTCCAAACGGATTACCCGACCTCATGGTTTCCTCATTCCTCCTTTCCGACAATCTCTTTCAGCTTATCCTTGAAACTCTCTACCTCCGTTTCCGGCACATCGACCATTGTTATGATGCCTTTCGGTGCCTCCGCTCCCTGGGCGTCCGGCTTTCGCACTATTACAGTGTCGCCTACCTCAACCTTTTCTTTGCTGATGTATGTATATTCCCTGCCCTGCGGCTCCCCGCCTCTTAAAAACCTCAGTTTCACTAAATTCATCCCTGCAATCCTCCTTATTTTTTCCTGCCTAACTCAATATCCTTCAGCTGTTCCATGTTTATCAGCCTGCAGTCCGGCAGCATTATCAACGGTTCTCCCAACACTACCTCTGTGCCCTCAATGTGCATCTGAGGATAACTCACGATTACCTGGCACTCCTGCGCCATCTGGTAGTTGGAATCGCTGATTATGTTCCGAATACGCTTTACATCAGCGGCAGATGTCCTTTTTCCCTTAACCGGAATCTTCCGGAACTCTGCCTGCATGGCGTTCTGCTCTTTATATATCCTCTCGTACACATACATAAAATTCCGTGCCATTCTACCTCCTTATACTTTTTCAAGCTCCAGCTGTGCATTGATTTCATGCAGGCTTTTCCCAAACCGGTTAAATTCCGTATACGCCACATCCTCCATATGATCCTCCAAGCTCACAAACCGCGACCACACTTCCGGATAACTCCTTTTTATTTCCCGCTGCTCTGCCAGCTTTGCATATTGGCAGAACCAGCATCCGCCTCTTTTTGATAACTCATAACAAGGACTGAACAATCCGTACTCAATGCACTTCTCTTTTGCCATTTTCTCTGTATATCCATACTTTTCAAGAAGAGATACACAATCTTTCTTACTTCTCAGGGATTCCAGCCTCTTCGGTTCATCAATCGCAATCCCTATGTACTGCGTAACCGGCTGAGTGATTTTTCTTATGTACTCTGTTATCGGTTTGATTTTCAAATCCCTCTTAACAGTACATATCCCAACTCCAGGAAAGCCATATCTCTTCCCTTTATTTTCTATGTGTTTTGTCGGCCTCTCAATTATCCGATTAAACAGATACAGATAGTCCATACTGGACTGAACGATTGTGACCTTATATCCCCAGCTTTCAAATAATGGCTTTGCCACTTCTTTTACGAAATGGATATGATGCGGATTCTCACCGCTTATTCCGTTCTGTATATCAAACATCACTTCACAGAATATTATTTCATCCAACGGCTCACGGTGTTCGTGGGCCAGAATGATGCTTGCTGTACTATCTTTTCCACCGGACCAGCTTACCATAAAGCGCATGAGGGACAGTGCCGAAACACATATCCGCTACCGCTTGACTACCATTAGGCCGCATCCGGCCCGCAAAGGCTTTGGTAATTACATTGGTCGCCGCTCGCCATCCCAATACGTCTAGGCGCCCAGCAGTTCCCTCCTGCTCACTTTATTCTCCTGGAGTGCTTTTCTCCAGTATGCTATATCCGCTTTGTCCGATCTCGTGATAGATTCTTGCAGCATCATTTCACAGTCTGCTATCGCACTCTCAATTTCCTCCAACGTTGCCTCGCTTTCCTCTCCGCAGCACCCGCAGAAATCGTCTCCGTAAAATGCAGAAACAAATTCCCGCTGATCCTGCAGAGCAGTCCTATGCTTTTTCGCCATACTCAATACCTATTCGCCTTTCTGACCTTTTCAATCTCTGAGAGCGCAGGGGCGTTGACGCATTTCTTCATGCCCTCATATAATTCTTTCGCTCCTGGATTGCCTCTCTCCACTTCATCCGCCAGGTGGCGCAGGACCAATACAATCAGCCCTGCGTCTGCCTTTGCGTATGGAGATATGGCATTGATAACCTTTTCCGTATAGTGCTGCAGACCTCTTTCCACCAACTTCATAGCCTCCTGCGTTTTACCGTTGGCTATCAGCTTGTTTCCCCGGTCCACATAACTACTCATACGCTCTTTCCCAAATGCCATGATTTCCTCCTATTCCTCCGGACCGTCCTCCGGCTCTTCGTAGCCGTAGCCATCGTCCTCTCCGTTTTCCGGCTCTTCTTCGCCCAGGAGTTCATCCGTGATGTCCTCCAGTCCCTCTCCCGGCTCCAGTTCCGGATTGCTTTCGGGTTCTTTGGCCTCCACTACCCTATATTCTCCGTCAATCACTTCTTCGGAATTATCCGGCCCCGGCAGTAACGGAACGCCCTTTCCCTCAACCGCATTGGAACCGGCAGACTCTTCACCCTCGCTTTCCCCGGCCTTGTCCTGCTGCTGGAAATCCGCATCAAAGATACTCCTCTGTTGAGTGTTCGCAATCGGTATCAGCTTGAATATCCCGGTATCTTCATCCATCACCAGCTCCATTTCATTGTTGAAAGAGCCGGATTTCTCGTCATTGATCTTTACGGCTGATGTCACCTTATGCTTGAACTGAGGTTTGCTGATTTCCCTTGATTCGCCCTTGATATCCGGATTGTAGTTCGGGATAAATTCTTTTACCATAGTGACATCAATTTTCAATGTCATGCTGCCCTCGTTGGTGCCTTTCTCCTGCATATTTCCGATAAGCCTCTGCAGGACGAAATTCATATCCCTTTTCATTTCCTCAAAGGTATCGCTGTCAAAATCTAGCCTCTTTTCAAAATCTTCGCTCATTACTTAATCCTCCCGTATTCGATATTGTTCTCTTTCATAAAATCAATCAACTTCTGCAGCTGCACCCTAGTACCTACTGCACAGAATTTTGTGCGATACCTCTTCTCTTCCTGCTTAGGCTCAAATGGATCAACCGCAACAGATGCCTGCTGCCCGGCGCTCTGGATAGTCCCCGCAACTGAAAACTCCGATCCGCTTTCCCACGGCAGCGTTCCGCCCTCTGCCTCACCTGATACGTTTTGAGCCGGTTCCGTTACGTTTTCCCGGCTTTCAGTCACGTTTTTCACCTGTTCAGTCACATTTTCTGCCTGCTTACTTGCAGATTCCTGCTCTGCTCTCTTCTGAGCCTCCAGTGCTTTTTGCTGCTCTTCCTCGGCTTTTGCCCGTTCCTCTTCTGCCTTACGGCGTTCCTCGGCCAGACGTTTCCTTTCAGCCTCTTCCTCTGCCTTGCGCCTCTTTTCAGCCTCCAGCTTTTCTTCCAGGTCAGACAGACGCTTATTCTCTGCCAGTGCTTTGCTGAGGTCCAGTGTCTTTATGTAGACATCCTTTGCATTCAGCTTGTATTTGCTCTCCAAGCTGTCGATTGTCTCCAGGTCAGTGCGGACCTTTTCAACCTTTTCCTTTACCTCAACCTGTGCCGTAGCCAGCTTATAGGTCTGATTGAGATACCGGATGTCGAACACCCTCTCAAAAGGCAGAACCTCCGCCAAATCCCCGATTACTTCATCATAGGATTTCTGGATGCTCTTTTTCTTTTCCTCTTTCTGCTGGTCCTCAAACGCCTTTACCTGCCTGTCAATGATGCCTACCGGCTCCTGGATCAGTGCCAGAATCTCTTTCAGCTCCGCCTCGAACACTTCATACGGCTCATTGATGATTTTCTTAACCATCTTCCGGCGTTCCTCAATGGCCTTTGTCAGCTTATTCAGCTCCGCCCGATCCGCCTTTGCCTGTTTCATGTTGTCCTCTGTGTAGACAACATTCTGGTATGCAGCTATCTTATGCCTTACAGCCGCCTCCAGCTCTTCCTTGTTCCACTTAATCACCC
>OFHM01000185.1_pt1 | contig 59705 bp, 60 predicted proteins | sample 1521311 | NCBI WGS metagenome assembly OFHM01 (sample SAMEA3504083, study PRJEB24116) | mouse gut metagenome | biome: mouse gut; feature: mouse-associated habitat; material: faeces | place: Denmark | collected 2011 | reverse complement strand
AAAAGAAGCCGTTAAAAGGGAAAGGGTTTATTGTTGCCCCGGATGGTGTGACATACCTGGCAGCATTTGGCGGAAAATTTGAATATCTTAATGGACAGATTATAATTTCCAATATGATCATCGTGCGTGAAGATGTGACTGCGGTTACGGGAAAGCTGGAGGTCGATGGGTCGGTTTACGTGATTGGCAGCGTTTATTCTGGCGGTTTTATTTCGGCCACCGGGGATATTATCGTGGAGCATAATGTAGAGGCCGGCAGGCTGATAGCCGGCGGCAACGTGATGATTAAAAAGGGAAGCTGTTCTAAGTATGATTGCTTTATCGAGGCAAAGGGAGAGGTTTCAGGGAGCTTTTTTGAAGCAGCCAATATCAATGCGGACGGTAATGTGAAAGCAAACTATATTATGAACAGCAACATCTATACAATGGGGAAAGTCATTGTATCCGGCACGAAGGGGATGCTTCTTGGCGGAAGGACTTGTGCGGTAATGGGCGTTGACACGTACAACCTTGGAAACAAGTCGCATTTACGGACGCTTTTGGAGGTGGGGAAAAATACACTTTATGATAAAAAGCAAGCGGAATATGCGGAGAAAAGAGAATTTATTTTGAATGAACTGTCAATGCTGGAAGAGCATTGGAATCGGATTCTGCAGTCTCTTCCGCCCAATAAGGAAAAGGCGGTGGAATTGATACAGAAGTTAAATGCCGCTATTGTGACCAAAGACCATGAACTGGCCGATTTGGATGCCGATATATCCAAACTGACAAATGTAACCGATCAGGATATGAAAGCGGTTATCGTCAGGGGGAATGCATTTGAGGGGAGCATTATTGACATTAATACATTTAGATATACATTGCCGTCTCAGGTGTTCCGGGTTATTTTTAAACTGAGAAACAGCAATGTAGTAATGGTAAAACTATAAAAAGAATTGGCCCAGCGGCCAATTCCTAGTGATTTGCAGCACTGTGGCATAATTCGCTATAATATAAAAAATAAAAGGAGATAAGGGCAGAAGATGGTACGCGATACGATTTTAATACTTGAAGATGATAATGCCAGCCGCTCAAAATTAGTGGAACTGTTACAGGATAAATATAAAATCCTGGAAGTTTCCAATGAAAAAGACGGAGTTAATGTTTTTAGAAAACATGCGTCTGCGATTGCTGTTGTCCTAGTGAACCTTATGATACCGGCAAAAGACAATTTTAAGGTGATGCGCCACCTGAGCGAAAAAGGGTTTTTGAAGAGAATCCCTTTTATTATGATAACCAGTGAGAAGACAGCGGAATATGAGAAGACAGGGTATGAATATGGAATTGTAAGCTATATTAAAAAGCCGTTTCATTCTGATGCATTGACCCAGCTGGTAGATAACGTAGTGGAAGTATTCCAATATAAAAGGCAGCTTGAGATTACGGTAAAAACCCAGACAGAAAAGCTGAAAAAGCAAAATGCTATGTTAAAGCTGATGACGGAAAAGCAGGAACATATAAATGAAATTATTGTTGATTCCCTGAGCAATATTGTGGAATTTAGAAATCTGGAATCGGAGCAGCATATAAAAAGGATTCGGGAATTTTCGCTCTGCCTTGGAACAAGTGTAATGGAACTGTATCCAGAATACGAACTCACAAAGGAAAAAGTAGAAATGATTAAAGGAAGATACCATCAGGAATGTAGAGAATGGATAGAAGGATTAAGTGAAAAGCAGTTAAAATTAATAAACAAATATATATTTGAAGAAGATGAATTTGAAGCATTTAAACAAAGGATAGATAATAGTAATTAGCAAAAAAGACAATCGTATTTCGAGTGTCTTTTTAATAAGATTTTTCAACAATTTGAACACAAATATAAAACTTTAGGTGGATAAGAAGGGTAATTCAAATATTGGAATTTTTTGCTTGTGGGCTCGCTTCTTTACATAATTGATCAATTTTTTTGGCACAACCAGACATAAAATAATTGCTTGTAAATGGTTGTGTTTGACTATTATTGTTCATAGTCAATGGTATTTTTTATATTTTAAAATACTTTTATAGTTTTTTAGAGAGGGAGAATATTAATAATTCTCAAGATTTTTTTAGTCTATAATTTGATTCATTAGCTCTACTGCTTCCATAGCATCTTTAGAATAATAATCAGCATTAATTTCTTTAGCAAAATCAGCTGTTAAAACTGCACCACCAACAAAAATAGGACACATATCATTAATTTGTTTTAACATAGTAATTGTTTTTTCCATCGAAACAACAGTTGTAGTCATCAAAGCACTTAGACCAATAGCCTTAGGTTTGTGTTTATAGAAAGCTTCAACAACGGTTTCTGGAGGAACATCTTTACCTAAATCAATCACTTTATATCCATAGCTTTCAAGAACAACTTTAACAATATTTTTACCAATATCATGGATATCACCATGAACAGTTGCCATGATGATTGGTCCTTTATTAGCAGCAGTTTCTTTAAAAGTATCTTTAATAGTGCTAAAAGCTGCTTTTGCAGTTTCTGCAGATTGAATTAATTGTGGTAAGAAAATGATATTTTTTTCGTATTGTTTACCAACCATATCTAAAGCTGGAATTAATATATTATTAATGATTTCTAGACCAGGTGTTGTTTTAAGAAGTTCTTTAGTTGTGTTTACAGCTTCATCTTTTAAACCATGTAAAACAATCTCATTTAAACTAAAGTTTGTAGTTTCTTTTTTTGTTACTGCTTCTTGATTTGACTGATGTTCGATATAAATAGAAGCATCATGATCATAATTATATAATACATTAAAAGCATCAATTGTAGCCATAAGCTGAGAATCTAGAGGATTGATAATTGGTAAATCAAGTCCTGCTGATAATGCCATGGCTAAAAATGTTTTATTTAGTAAAGGCCGATTTGGTAAACCAAAAGATACATTACTAACACCTAAAACAGTATGTACTCCTAATTTTTTAACCATAGAAACGGCTTTGATTGTTTCCATAACTTCTTTTTGTTGGGCAGAAGCAGTTAAAACTAGGCAGTCAATAACAATATTATCTTTTGAAATACCATAGTCTTCAGCTTTTTTAATAATCTTTTTTGCAATTTCAAAGCGATCTCTAGCTAATGGTGGAATACCATTTTCATCAAGCGTTAAACCAATAACAACACCGCCATATTTTTTAACGATTGGAAAAATTGTATCCATTGTTTCATCTTTACCATTAACAGAATTAATTAAAGGTTTACCATTATAATAACGACAAGCTTGTTCAATAGCTTCAAAATTACTACTATCTATTTGTAGTGGTAAAGAAATAACTTCTTGTAATAATTTAATTACATGTTTCATTGTCTTTACTTCATTAATTCCAGGTAGACCAACATTAACATCAAGTACATGAGCTCCAGCTTGTTCTTGTTTAATTGCTTCAACAATTAATTCATCATATCGTTCTTCTTTTAGAGCAAGTTTTAATTTCTTTTTTCCTGTAGGATTTAGTCTTTCACCACATACTACAACATGATGATCAAATTCAACTGTTTTAGTTCCACTTGATACTCTTGTAGCATTAATAGGAGTCAACTTTATTTTTTTACTAGGAAGATTTTTTTTCAAAGCAGCAATAAATTCTGGAGTTGTACCACAACATCCCCCAATGATACTGACACCATTGATTACATGTTTTAAACTTTCGTTTACGAAAGTTTCTTTATCCATGTTGTAACAAGTTTTTCCTTCTACTAAACATGGTAATCCCGCATTTGGCTGTATCATTACAGGAACTGTAGCTGTTTTTAAAATATCATTAATAATTGGTGTTAATTCAATTGGTCCTAAAGAACAATTAACACCTAAAATATCAACGTTTAAGCCTTCTAAAACATTAACCATTGTAATAGGATCACATCCTGATAACGTTCTTAAATTATTCTCATATGTCATAGTGACAAAGATTGGTAGATTACTATTTTCTTTAGCTGCTAAAACCCCAGCTTTTACTTCATAAATATCAGTCATGGTTTCAAATAAAACAGCATCAACTTTATCTTTAGCTAAAAGAACTTGTTTTTTTATAATTTCATAAGCTTCATCAAATGTTAGGGTTCCCATTGGCTCTAGTAATTGTCCAATTGGACCAATATCTAAAACAATATAACTATCATTTTCTCGATTAGCTTTTTTTCGAGCAATAATAGCATTGTTAATGGCAGCTTCAATCATTTCATCATAACGATAGGGAGCATCTTTCATTTTCAAGGGATTAGCGCCAAAAGTATTAGTAGTAATGAAATCAGCTCCAGCATTTAAATAATTAAGGTGAATATTTTGAATTAATTTGGGATTAGTGATATTTAAACATTCAGGAATATCTCCAGCCTTCAATCCTGCCTCTTGTAATTGAGTTCCCATTGCTCCATCAAATATAAGTATTTCTTCTTTTAATCTTTTTTGTAGCATCGTTGTCCCTTCTTTCTATATATACAATTTTCTAAATTTATACATGAAAAACAATGTTTGTTTAGTTTTTCATCACCAATACCAATTAAACCAATCATAGATTTTTGTGGTAATAACAAATTATTCTCCTGAACTGTTAAACCAATATGTTTATCACAATTTAATGCATTAACTAATTTTTTATTAATCTCAAGTGGGACATTACCATATCCAGGGCAAAATCGAAAGGTATGTTTGCCAAAATTTTGCTTTTCTTCAAATTCATCACATTTAATTTCAATGTAACTACTAGCCAAAGCATCCATAACAGTCATTTTAGTCATATCAATCATTGCATAGTAACGTAATAATTTATCTAATTCAATTCCTAAGGTACAAGCAATGACTACTACTTTGTCACAACTATCAAATAAATCAATTAGATCAGAATATTCAAGGGATAAATTTAATTCTTTAATTAATAAAGGATGATGTTCTAATGAAAAAAATTGATACATAAATTTAGGTTTTAATTTCTCAATTTCCAATAAACATTCATTTAAAAGTTTATCTGTTTGTTGATCAACTTGATTATTTAAGTAGCCTAAATACTTTAACGCATTTTTTTTAATCATTGATAAATTCAGCAAAAATATTATTTGTTCTAAGCAAGATTTCTTTGGCTATTTCAGGTTTATTCATTGTATAAAGATGAATTCCATCAACACCATTAGTAATTAAATCAATAATTTGATAAGTTGCATAATTCAGGCCTACTTCTTTCATTGCGTGAGGATTATTTTTAAAACGTTCAATCATTGCAGATAAATTATAAGGAATATTACAGCCGCTTAATTTAGCTATATTTAATAATGATTTAGAATTAGTAGCAGGCATTATCCCAGCGATAATAGGTACATTGATGCCTCTAATTCTAGCTTCTCTAACCAAACGATAATAATAGTTGTTGTCAAAGAAAATTTGAGTGATTAAATATTCGGCACCAGAATCAACTTTTTTCTTTAATGCTTGTAGATCTTCTTCTAAGGAAACAGCGTCTTGATGTACTTCAGGATAGCAGGCTCCACTTAAACAAAAAGTATCAGGATAATTTTTACTGATGAATTCATTTAATTCACTAGCATATTTATAATAGTGAGGGGCGTTTACTGGATCATATCCTTTAGGGTAATCACCTCGTAATGCTAAGATATTCTCAATGTTATTTGTTTTTAATGAATTGATGATACGAGTTAGTTGTTCTGGAGTAGCATCAATGCAGCTTAAATGAGCGACAGCTTCAATATTATAATCATTTTTTATCTTAGAAGCAATTTCTACTGTATTTTCAGTAGTAGAACCTCCAGCTCCATATGTAACTGAAATAAAATCTGGTTTAAGTTTTGCTAATTCATCAATTGTATTATAGATAGAACTTATATCTCCATCATGGTTTTTAGGAGGAAAGATTTCAAATGATAAAGTAGGTCGCTGATGTAATAAATCAATAATTTTCATATGTATATTCTCCTTAAATAAATTATGTTAATTATAAAAAAAACAAGAGTTTTAGTCAACTAAAACTCTTATTACTTAGTTAAATCATAATAGTTATCTATAATTCCTTGAATAATACTTGTTAATTGGTTAGATAGTGATGATAATGCTATAATTGTAATTAGCCTCTGGTCATTATTATCGATGTCTAGATTAAAAGTATTAATTATTTTTAAAATTAATGGTTTTAATTCTTCATTTTGAACTTTTTTTATTTTGATAAATTGTTCATAGATATTTTCAAGTGAATCATCATTATCATAAATAGGAGCTAAGATATGTTTGATTTCTTGAATTGTAATTGTATTTTTTAAATTATAAATCAATAACATACCAATTATTTGTTCTTTTGTATATTTTTTTCCTTTTACAGGTTTAATTATACCAGCTTTAGTATAATTATTAATCATTGTTTTAGTTAGAAGTTTATCTTCATTATAACGCTTATTATCTTGAAGATGTTCTTCAAAGAGGGTCATGATTTGATCCATATATAAATCTAATGAAGGTATATCAGATGCTTTTAAATCACTTTTATTTACAACTTTATCAATAATCTCTATTAATTCTAATTTTTCCATAGGATCACCTCAGTAATATTTTATCTTATTTTAATAAATATTTCAAGATATGGTTGACATGGATGTAATAAATGATATTATATCTATATAATATAGTTATTAAAACTATATAAGGAGGTCATGCGATGAAATTTTTTAGAAGAGCGATGGATCCAGTGAGTAGTGAGACACATTTTATTGGTGCAGCTTTATCATTAGTGACATTAATAATAATGATGGTTGTAGCAATTATTGATGGTTCAAATCAGCAAACAATAATTGGAATTACTGTTTTTGGTTTATCGTCAATTTCTTTGTATAGTGCAAGTTGTATTTATCACTATTATAATGCTAGTGAAGATAATAAAATAAAATTAATTTTACGAAAACTAGATCATTCAATGATTTATGTATTGATTGCAGGAACGTATACACCAATATGTTTGTCTTATTTGGAATTTCCACATAGTTTATATTTTTTAATTGCTATTTGGTTAATTGCCATTATTGGAATTATTATAAAATTATTTTGGATGAGGGCGCCACGATTCGTTTCGACAATATTTTATCTCTTAATGGGGTGGGCATTGATTTTTGATTTACCCGCTTTTTCTGATGTGCCATTAGGGTGTTTTGGATTAATTGCTGCAGGAGGAATTAGTTATTCGATAGGGGCAGTTATTTATATTTTAAAAAAACCTAATTGGTTTAAAAATTTTGGTTTTCATGAATTATTTCATATTTTTGTAATGGTTGGTTCTGCTTTTCATTTTCTGGCGGTTATTATTTATATTTTATAAAGGGCCTTGGCTCTTTATTTTATTGTGGTTATTGAAAGATTATTGTATAATGGCGGTGGGGGATAAAAATGAATTTAACAAAAAGAAATAAATTATTATATTTAATTACATTGATTGTACTAATTGGTGGTGATCAGTTTACAAAACATCTAATCTCATCATCGATGCAATTAGGGCAATCACAGGAAATTATTGATAACTTTTTTTATTTTACATATGCTCATAATACTGGGGTAGCTTGGGGAATGTTAGCAGGACATTTATGGTTGTTTATCATTGTTGCTTTGATATCAGCTGTTTTAATGATTATCTTTTTTAAACGGACTCGAGAAGAAGAAATACTGACACGATTTGGTTTAGTCCTTACATTTGCTGGAATGATTGGTAATTTGGCTGATCGTATAGTATTAGGATATGTTCGTGATTTTATTGATGTGATTATTTTTAATTATAATTTTCCAATTTTTAATATTGCTGATGTGGCAGTAGTAATTGGGGTAGCGTTGATAATTATTGAAATTATTTTTGAGGAGCACATACATGGAAAAATATAACATAATAGTTGATAATGAAGATAACTTTCGACTTGATAAAATAATTGCTTTGAATATGAAAGATTTATCAAGAACTATGATTCAGGAGATGATAAATCGTGGTCTAGTTAGTGTTAATGGTAAAATAACAAAAGCCAGCTATAAAACTAAACTTAATGATCAGATTGAAATTATGATTGAAGATAATACAGAGTTAGATATAGAACCTGAAAATATACCCTTGAAGATTGTTTATGAGGATAAAGATGTGATTGTAGTTGATAAACCAACAGGAATGATCGTTCATCCTTCACCAGGTATTATAAAAGGGACTTTAGTTAATGCATTATTATATCATTGCAAAGATCTTTCAGGTATTAATGGGGTAAATCGTCCAGGAATTGTACATCGGATTGATAAAGAGACAAGTGGATTGTTGATGATTGCAAAAAATGATGCTGCGCATCGTTCATTGTCTAATCAATTAAAAACACATAGTGTTACAAGACGGTATGTAGCGCTTGTACATGGAGTAATACCTCATGTCCAGGGTAAAATTGATGCTCCAATCGGACGAAATCCAAATGATCGTCAAAGTATGACTGTTACTAGAACTAATAGTAAAAATGCTGTTACTAATTTTACAGTTATAAAACGTTATAAAAATATGAGTATGATTGAGTGTCGTCTTGAAACAGGACGAACACATCAAATCAGGGTTCATATGAGTTATATTGGATATCCAGTATATGGTGATCCTAAATATGGTCGACGTAAGGATGATTTTAGCTATGGTCAATTTTTACATGCTAAAAAATTGGGTTTTATTCATCCAACAACACAAAAATATATGGAATTTGAAAGTGAATTACCAGATTATTTTAAAGAAAAATTAAATGAATTAGAGGAGGAAATAAAAGATGAGTAAAGTAATTAATTGGACTCAATACTTTATGGGAGTAGCTAAGCTTTCTGCATATCGTTCTAAAGATCCTAATACCCAGGTTGGAGCTTGTATTGTTAATAATGATAATAAAATAGTTGGTGTTGGTTATAATGGTTTACCTTGGGGGTGTGAAGATAGTGAATTTCCTTGGCAAGTTAGAGAAGGGGAGTTATATGAGACTAAATATCCTTATGTAGTTCATGCGGAATTAAATGCGATTTTAAATAGCACAGGAAATCTAAAAGGGTGTCAGATTTATGTTTCATTATTTCCATGTCATGAATGTGTTAAAGCAATTATTCAAAGTGGTATTAGTGAAATTATTTATGAAGATGATAAATATAATGGAACTGATAGTGACCGAGCAGCTAAAAGAATGCTTGAAGCAGCAGGCGTTAAGTATACTAAAGTAGAACCATTTGTAATTGAGGTTAAATAAAGACCTCTTTTTTTGTAATAGTTGATTACCAGCATTAGATAAGTGATTTTATATTGAATTGTAGTGATGATTAAATTTGATATTATCTATTGTAATTTTAGGTAAATTATTTTATTTCATGGATTTTTAATGAAAATACAAAAAGCTTTAGAAGTATTAATTATTGTAGGTAAAAAGTAGATAAGATAGTTATTTTTGTTAAAAATCACAAATATGATGAGACAATAAATGAAATAGATAACTGTTATTAAAATAAAGTGTAAAATTGTATATTAAGATTTTTAGATAAAGAGAGGGAAAGATAGGCAGTGTTTTTTTAGTGTCTTTTTAGTATATTTTAAAGCATATACAGCATAATAAAAAGGATAACTATGTTATCCTAGATTAAATCTTTAATTCTTTTGTAATTAGTCATGTTAGTTTTTGTAACTTTGAATAACATTTTAGGTCCATATTTTTTTGCAATTTCAATTGCAGTAGTATCAACACTATTACTATTACCATGTGGCAATTTCATTTTTAGACTACGTGACATATTGGTAAAATATTGCAAATAGGCATATCTTGATAAAATCATTGAACAAATTATGGCTAAATACTTTTCTTCACCTTTTTGAACAAAGGTTAAGTCTTTAACAACGATAACTTCATTTTTTAAATAATTATAATAAGTTTTTGGTGAAACAAACTGATTAACTAGTTTGTTTTTAACAGGCATACCTACTTTTTGCATAACATTAGTTACGGCTTGATTATATAGCTTTGCTTTGATATTAGCCAAATTGTTCCCTGCTTTTACCATAGCATTATAATGCGAATTATCAAGAATCAACAAACTATAAATAAGTCGATCTTTTATTTCTCTAGCGATGCGAACAAGTTCATGGTTATCCATATCTTTTGGATCACGTACCCCAATGCTAAGCAGCCATTCAAAATCACGTTCATCTATGTAACAGGCTACAACACATAAAGGTCCAAAAAAATCACTAGATCCTGTTTCATCACAACCAATATGATTAATGTTTATATAATTATGAGAATTGTTTTGAATATCATCATTACCATTGGCTGTACTAGAGTCGCTAAAAGCTACAAGTTTATCGTAAGCATGCATATTAATAATATTCATTCTTTTTGAACTATTATTTCTTACTACATTCATGTTCATTACTTGTCCTCCTAGTCCTACTAACTTAGTATAACATATTTTTAAACTTTTTGACAGTATAAATTTGTTTTGCTACAATGTGTATTAAAAGAAATTGAGGTGTTTTCATGAATTTTGTAATAAATTCGCTATTTATTGACATAGTTATTACTTTTATTTTGTTATTAATGTTGATTTTTGGATATTTTAAGGGATTCGTTTATCGTGCTTATGATTTGGTGGCTACGATTATATCACTATTAGCAGCTTTATATGGATCTTCTCCATTATCTAATCTTTATACAATATACGAAGTCACAGGACTTGGTGAGGCTGTTGGTAAGGTAGTAAATCGGTTTATTATTTTTATTATTTTATTTATTGGATTAAAAGTAGTATTATTATTAATTGGAAAGATTATTAAACCTTTATTAAAAAAGGTTATTTATAGTTTTAAGTTATTTGAACAATTAGATAGATTATTAGGAATTGTTGCTAGTTTTTTTGAAGGAGTAATCATGATTTATCTGGCATTGATTTTTATTATCATGCCAATTGTGCCTGGAGGTAAAGAAAATGTAGAAAAGACAGTTGTAGCAAAAAAAATATTAGAACTTGTACCAACGGTTACAAATGAAATTGAATCTTTAGATGTAATTAGTGAGGTAATTAATGATGGAATAAATTATGATAGTTTTGATGCTGATAGCATTTATACTATCACTGTTTCATTAAATAATGCCTATGATAAAGGATTACTTAGTCAAGAAGATTTAGAAAATTCATTATTAAAATATTATCGTGATATTGATAATATAGAAACACTAATCATATTAAATAAGTCACAGTATGATGAAGTAGAAAAATTGTTATTAAAAATAGATCGTAGTAAAATAGATATAGATAAAATATTAAATAAGATAATAGTGAGTGAGTAGAATGAAAAATACATATGATACATTAGAGTTTAATCAAATAAAAAATAAGGTTGAAGCATTTTGTATTAGCTCTTTAGCTAAAGATAAAATAGAGACTTTACAGCCTTATCAGGATTTAGAAGATTTGAAATTAGATCAAAAATATTTAGATCAGGCAATGTGTTTGATTTATAAATATGGTCGCTTACCAATGGGGTATTATAATGATGTTGAACCATTATTATTAAAAGCAAATAAAGATGGAACTTTATTTGGTGAAGACTTTGTTCAAATTGTTTATTTATTGAATAATGTCAAAGAAATAATTAATTATTTATCAGATAAAGAAATTAAAGAAAATGAATTAGTTAATTTATGTAATCAGTTTATATTACCAAAACAATTATTAAAAGAAATAAATCGTTGTATTGATAGTAGTGGTAATGTTTTAGATAATGCTAGTAAAGAACTTAGAAGAATTAGACGTCAAATTTTATCAATTGAAGCTAACATTAGAACAAAGATTGAACAGGTAAAAGCTGCAAATAAAGATTATTTATCACAAGAAGCTATTTCTAGTCGTAATAATCATTTAGTATTACCTGTTAAAGCTGGTAATAAAAATATAGTTAAAGGAATTGTTCATGCAGTTTCAGCTACAGGACAGACGATGTTTATTGAACCTGAAATAATCGTTTCAATGAACAATCAACTAGTTCATGCTCGTGATGATGAATTAAGAGAAATAAATCGAATTTTAACAGAATTATCAAGAATGGTTAAAGATAATTACGATTTATTACATGAAAATCAAGAATTGATGGTAGAAATAGATGTCATTTTTGCAAAGGCTGGATATGGTGTACAAATCGATGGAGTTGTTCCAGATGTATGCGAGGATTATAGTAGTTTTAGTTTAATTAAAGCACGTCATCCATTAATTGATAAAGATAAAGTAGTTGCTAATAGTATTATTTTAAATGAGCCTAAGCGAATGTTACTGATTAGTGGATCTAATACAGGAGGAAAAACAGTTGTCTTAAAAACTGCAGGATTACTTAGTTTAATGGCTTTATGTGGAATGGCAGTTCCTTGTAATCAAGCTGTAGTTCCGATGTTTGATCAGATCTGTGTTGATTTGGGTGATGAACAGTCAATAGAACAATCATTATCAACTTTTTCTAGTCATATGAAAAGACTAGTTGAAATTACTAATGATGTAAGTGAAAAATCACTAGTATTGTTAGATGAAATTGGTTCAGGAACTGATCCAAAGGAAGGTCAGAGTATTGCTGAAGCCATTTTACGTTATTTACATAAGGTTAATCCGTTAATCGTAGCTTCAACTCATTATTCAGGGTTAAAAGAATTTGCTAAAAATGAAGAATATATTTTAGTTGCTGCAGTTGAATTTGATCAGGAGAGGATGATACCAACATATCGTTTGATTGAAGGAAGTGTAGGAAATTCTTATGCGATTGAAATTTCTTCACGATTAGGTTTAAAAGAGGAAATTGTTGAATTAGCATATCAAATTAAAGAAAACAGTTTAACTGATAGTGATAAATTACTTGAAAAATTACAAGATGAGTTGACTCAGGTGCAAATTGAAAGAGATAATTTAGAATTATTGACTAATGAAGCAAAAAATAAAATGAACCGATATGAGCGTTTAATTAATAATTTTGAAAAACAAAAAGATGAATTAATAGAAAATGCTAAACAGCAAGCTAATCAGTTATTGGAAGATTCTAAACAGGAAATAGATCTGGTTGTTGAGGAATTAAAAAAACAAGCTGAATTAAAACAACATGTAGTAATTGAAGCAAAACGAAATCTTGATTTATTAAAACATGAAGAAAAGAAAATCATTAATGAAGAGAAGCATGCTTATCAAATAGGAGATATCGTTAAAGTATTGTCTGCTAATCGTCAGGGTGAAATTCTTTCAATTAATAAAAAAGGAATTTTAACAATCAGCATGAGTGGATTGAAATTAAATGCAAAACCAGAAGAAGTTATTTTTGTTTCTAAAAAAATCAAACCTAAAAAAGTTAAATCTAATCTCAAATCATTGCGTAAATCAACAAATCAAAGTTATGAATTAAATATTATAGGTAAACGTTATGAAGAAGCTATGCTTTTAGTTGATAAATTTTTAGATGATGCTTTAGTTAATAATTATTCAATGGTTAGGATCATTCATGGAATAGGTACAGGAGTACTTAGAAATGGAGTGAAAAAAATGTTGGAGAAAAATAAAAATGTTGTTAGTTATCGTGATGGAGGGCCAAATGAAGGAGGACTAGGGGCGACCTTAGTTTATTTTGAATAATGGATCGTAAAATGATAAAGAACAAGCTTTCATTATTACCGCTACAGCCTGGGTGTTATCTAATGAAGGATAAAGATGGAACGGTAATATATGTAGGAAAAGCTAAGAAGTTAAAAAACCGTGTTTCTTCATATTTTGTAGGAGCTCATAATTATAAAACAACTAAATTAGTTCAAGAGGTTGTTGATTTTGATTATATTGTTACAGACTCAGAAAAAGAGGCGTTACTATTAGAAATTAATTTAATTAAAGACTATTCACCTAAATATAATATTTCGTTTATGGATAATAAATATTATCCATATATTCAATTAACTAAAGAAAGACATCCTCGGTTAAAAATAGTTAGAAATGCTCAAAATAAAAAGCACAAACATTTTGGTCCTTTTCCTGATGGAACAGCAGCAAGAGAAACATTTAAACTTTTAAATCGCTTATATCCATTAAGAAAATGTAATCATATTCCTAAAAAACCATGTCTTTATTATTCCTTAAATCAATGTATAGCCCCATGTATTAAGGAAGTAGATGAACAAAAATATAAGGAAATTACTTCAAGTATTACAAAGTTTATTCAAGGTGATACTAAACAAATAATTAATGAATTACAAGAAAAAATGTTTAATGCAAGTGAATTACAAAATTATGAATTAGCTAAAGAATGTCGAGATTTGATTAATCATATTCAACATGTTACAAGTAAACAGCATGTGCAGTTTAATGATTTAGTTGATCGAGATATTGTTGGATATTATCATGATAAAGGATATTTGTGTTTACAATTATTTTTTATGCGAAATGGAAAACTTTTAGCACGAGATTTAAATCTAGTACCTTTACAAGATGATTTTCAAGATCAGATAATTACTTTTCTAGTACGGTTTTATCAGGAAAATACTGAGCCAAAAGAGTTATTAGTTCCTAAGGAACTAGATGTAACTTTATTAGAAGAGATAATTAATTGTAAAATTATTAAACCTCAGAAAGGCAATAAGGCTGATCTTGTTTCTATGGCTAATGATAATGCTAAAGAGCAGTTAGAAAAAAAGTTTTTATTAATTCAAAAAAATGAAGCAGCAACAATTGGTGCAATTAAACAATTAGGGGATTTATTAAATATTAAATTGCCAAGAAGAATTGAATTATTTGATAATTCTAATATTCAGGGAGCTTATGCAGTTGCGGGAATGGTTTGTTTTAAAGATGGTGTCCCTTCTAAAAAAGATTATCGAAAATTTAAAATTAAAACAGTTGAAGGCCCTGATGATTATGCTAGTATGAAGGAAGTTATTTATCGTCGGTATTTTCGGGTTTTAATGGATGGTTTAGAAAGACCAGATTTGATTATCGTTGATGGTGGCAAAGGTCAAATAAAAGTTGCTAAAGAAGTTATTGATAGCTTAAATATGGGGATAATGGTTTGTGGTTTGGCTAAGGATGATAAACATTCTACTTCGGTATTATTAGATAGTAGTGGGGAAATTGTGGAAATTAATAAAAAAAGTGAATTGTTTTTCCTGTTGACAAGAATGCAGGATGAGGTTCATCGTTATGCAATTAGTTTTCATAAAAATGTACGTTCTAAATCGTTATTTCAATCAATATTAGATAATGTGGAAGGGATTGGTCCAAAACGTAAAAAAATATTATTAAAAGAATTTGGTAGTGTTAGACAGTTAAAAAAAGCGAATTTAGAACAATTAGAGAAAGTTTTACCTAAAGAAGTAGCATTAAATCTTTTTAATATCTTAAAAATTGACACCGATAAATAAATGTTTTCATATATTACATTATGAGGTGAAGCAGAAGATGAATATTATCCTAACGCCAAGGGAGAAAGAAATCTTTAATCTTTTAATTAAAAATCAATCAACTAGGGAAATTGCACAAACACTAGGAATTAGTGAAAAGACAGTACGTAATCATATTTCTAATGTTATACAAAAGTTAGGAGTTGATTCAAGAATACAAGCTGTTTTTGAATTGATTAAATTTAAGGAATTAGAATTGTAATAGCAGGAGATAAAGGACTAGTGATAAATAATCTAGTCCTTTAAAATATTATTTGAAGTAAATTTAATTTTCTGTTTTTGAATAGCTGATTAATAATATCAATTATACTTTTATGTATACTAAGAATATTAAAATATAAGTGTTTTTATCTAAAGAATTTTATTTAATAAAAAATGGTTAGTTTATTTGGAAAAAGATAGTGATTTAGCTGTATTGATAATTTTTATTTGGAAATAAAGGTTTATTTAAAATTAAGTATTTAGATATTTTTTGAGTACTATTTTTATTATGGTTTTTTATTAATAGTTAGTATATAATGAAACAAGGTGATGTTATGAAGTTAAAAAGATGGCATTTATATTTGATTGTAACTTTGTGTTTTGTTATGGCATTTGTTGCAATTAATCGTAAATATGATCGTTTTTATCGGGTTAATGGGATAAATAATGATAATCGAGCGCTGATTGAAATGTATTTAGATGATGATGAACAAGAGTATTTAGTTGAAAATGCAATACCAGTAGATAGATTTATTAAATATATTGAATATCCAGAATTTAAATTGGAGTATTATGAGTTCTATAATGCTTTGGATAGAACGAAAAAATATCCTAATTATAATGAATTGATCAATGTAGGTAATCAATTAGTTAGTAAGTTAGATGAGTCGTTTGCAAGTACTGCTCTATCTAAATGTAATATATTAATAAAAAATGATTTAATTAGTGCATATATTAACCAGGAAAATTTTGATTTTGATAATATTGAATATTACCAGTTACTTCGTTCGATATATGATGATAATGATTATACATATGTTAGTGATACCAATACTTATTTAGAGATAATGAAAGAATATGATGGCTTAGAAGAAAAAAAATTATATACTGTATTTAAACAGTTAAGTAGTAATTTTACCAAAACTTCATTAGTAAAACTTTTTAACCATGAATTACAACCTAATGCTAAAAGAATTTATAACCCTAGTGAATTGTCACTAGTTGTAAATAATGAAGCATATATTGGTGGTTATGAGCCAAAAAACCAGGTTGTTACAGTTGGGATGCCTAGAGTTAGGTATTCTATGTATCTTGAAGAAGAAACGTGTAATAACTTAATGGATATGTATCGAGCATGTTATGATGAAGGTTATCGAGATATGATCTTGACAGCAGCGTTTATTAGTTATGATGTTGCATCATTAGAAGATAAGGGAGTTATTCCTGGGTATAATGAATACCAGCTGGGAACTACTGTAAATCTGCAAAAAAGTGAAATAAGTGTTGCTGATTTTAATCAAACAGATATTTATCAATGGTTGATTAATCATTGTCATGAATATGGTTTTATTTTACGATATCCAGCTGATAAAGTAATGGTGACAGGGCATGAATACAGTCCAACGACATTTAGGTATGTTGGTAAAGATATTGCTACTGAATTATATGAACAAAATTTAGCTTTAGAAGAATATGAAGATAAGGGAGATAAGGAGTAGTTAGATGGAAAGAGCGATAGGGGTTTTTGATTCAGGTGTAGGTGGCTTGACAGTATTAAATTCGATTAGGTCGTTACTACCGAATGAAAATATTATTTATATTGGGGATAACTATCATTGTCCTTATGGTGATAAAACTCCAGAACAGTTATTTGAATATGCAAGTGGAATAGTTGAGTATTTTATTGAACAAAATGTCAAATTGATTGTTTTAGCATGTAATACTACAAGCTCAACAGTATTAGAAAGCTTACAAGTGGCATATCCACAAATAACGATTATTGGCGTAATCGATGCAACTGTAGAGGATTTTATAAGCAGGAAAGTAGATAATACATTAGTTATTGCAACTTCTGCAACTATTAAATCAAAAAAATATCCTGATACAATAAAACAAATAGATTCTTCAATAAAAACTTATTCATTAGCTACACCTAAATTAGTTCCTTTAGTCGAATCAGGAATGTATAAAGAAGGAATTTATGAGGTGTTACATGAGTATCTTGATAATTATCTTGGCAAAGTTCAGTCAATCATTTTAGGATGTACTCATTATCCTATTTTAAAAGAACAAATAAAACGTGTTTTGCCTAACATAGAATATGTCTCTAGTAGTGAAGCAATTAGTAAAAATGTTAAAGCATTTTTAGCTGATAAGAATTTATTAAATATTAATTCTGATAATTATATAAAAATCTATACAACTGGAGAAACAGAAGAATTTAGATATTCTTCTTCAGGTTTTTTTGATTATACAGGATTAAAGGTTGAACATATAGTTATAAAATAGATATTTACGTTTGTAAATATCTTTTATTTTGGTATTTTCAGTTTTTTATCTCATATAATAACATTGGGGTGATGTAATGAAAAAGAAATTACTAACAGGAATTTTAATTTGTGCTAGCTTAGTTATTTGTCTTATTTGTATAAAACAAGATGACAATAAACAAGAAACTAAACAACCACCAGTTAAAACCAATTATCAAACAGTTGTTTTTAGAGATGACAATAATACATTAATACCAATTGAAGTAGATTTAGGGCAGGAGCTAGAAAATGATGCTAAGTATCGTAATATGATAGAAGTTATGAAATCTAAAGATTATGAATATTTAGGATTACACCCGATCTTAGATTCAAATCTCCAAGTTAATGCTATGGCAATGAATGAAAAATCATTAACATTTGACTTTAGTGATAATTTATATGTAAATAATAATCAGGAAGCATTGGATATTTTTGAAATGTTTTCTTATGTTTTTTGTGTGAATGGGATTGAAAAAGTGAATTTAAAAATTGATGGTAATGATATTAGTGAACTGCCTAATAGTACTGTTCCTGCTAGCTGTATTACAAATAGGTTAGGAATCAATAATTTTGAGTCCTCAACTAATTATTTGTATAAAACAACTCCCGTAGTTGTTTATAATACTCAGACAATTAATAATCAAGAATACTATGTTCCAGTTACAAAACGTGTAGAAACTACAGAGAGTGATATTGATACTAAGGTTTCCATCATGTTGAAACAAATGGAATATGAACAGCCTTTATCGTTAGTACAACAATGTTCTTTAAATGAAGGGACTCTACAGATTCATTTAGCAAGTAATATTTTAAATGATAATGAATCAATTGATAATACTCTTTATAATCGTATTGTAAAATCTGCAAGTCATTTAGAAAATGTTGAAAAGGTTTTGTTATTTATTGATGATCAAGAAATAGCTCCAGTAGAGGATGTAAATGGAGAGGTTGACAATCGTATTAAAATATAATTTAAATTTAGTCAATAATTGTGTATAATAGTTATTGGTGATAGAAATGAAGAAAATAGTGGTAATATCAGATAATCATGGACAGCAAAGTATGCTTGATAAAATTAGAAAATTAGAATCAGATGGTGATTATTATGTTCATTGTGGTGATAGTGAAGCTTTAGAAGAACGATTAAAAGGCTGGATTTGTGTTCGAGGTAATAATGACTGGATTGCACGATTGCAAGATGAAATAGTTTTTGAAGTTGAGGGGGTTAATTTTTTAGTAACTCATGGTCATCGTTATGGGTATTTTAATCGTGAGGAAATAATGGTTGATGATTTATTGAGACATGGATGTAATGTTTTATTATCAGGACATACACATGTCCCTCAATGTGATGAAATTAATGGTTTATATTTAATTAATCCAGGTTCAACAACATTGCCACGACAAGGTAGTAATAAATCTTATTGTATTATTTTTGTTGATCAAGGCGAAATTAAGGTTGAATTTAAAGAAATAATATAAAAATACTTGCACATCTCTTTTGGATATGTTATTCTATATAAGCAGTCGAAAGAGAGGTCTACGTAGCTCAGCTGGATAGAGCACACGCCTTCTAAGCGTGCGGTCAGGGGTTCGAATCCCTTCGTGGACGCCATTTAGAAAATAAGAAGTCTAAACACATTTATTAATATAGTGTTTAGGCTTTTTTTGTTTACTACTAAGTTTAGATGAGTAGATAATTTGCTGGTAAATTGTTGAATATGTGAGGTAGCTGATATGGAAGATTTAGATAAATTATTTGAACTGATTATAAAAATCGAAAAAGAATTAGACAATTCTAGCAATAGTTGTTTTAATGATGAAATGACATTGATGTTAAAAATTATTAATTGTGAATGTAACTATATTGTTTTATTAAATGATTATATAAGGCTTCAAAAATCAAAATATAATTAAGTTATGATGCTTTAAATAAATTATGAAATATATTAAGTTTTAAATTAATAGTAATTTGAAAGTTCTTACTCACTAAAAATAAGAAATTTCAAAAACTGCTGTATTTACCAGTAAAACAAGAAATATCTTTTTGCATTTATTTTAAAGTGAGTAAGAACTCAATATCATTGATTTAATTTTTTTGTTTATTGTTTTTGTCAGAATTCATTTTAAATGTATAAAAAGCTTTACATATATTGGAATTATATTAAATGAATTTTTAATATATCATTTTGATTGCTTTTAAAATATGTTTTTTAGAATTGTGGTATTATATAAAAAATAATATGTAAATTCATATTGAAATGTCACTTCTTATGTTTTAAGGGATTTAAATTTGAGTGTCATGTGGCTAAACAGGTAATATTAAATTTAAAATGATATATGAATTTAATAAGAAAGACATGTAAAAAATACTAAAATTCAAAAAACTTATACTTGCATATTTTTTTGTTTTATGCTATTATTTATAAGCAGTTAATAGAGGTCTACGTAGCTCAGCTGGATAGAGCACACGCCTTCTAAGCGTGCGGTCAGGGGTTCGAATCCCTTCGTGGACGCCATTTATAAATTACACACTTCGGTGTGTTTTTTTGTACTAAAATCCTTGTTTTATAAGGGGTTAGTATTTTTGAAGTTCCTTCACTTTTATTTTGTATATTTCGTTTTTATTAGTATTTTTATAAAATTCCATCATTGTCTCCAATATGAACAAAGATAGTTCGGTATGAATAGCATACCGAGTCGAAATGAAATCATCATCTCAGTTGTTACGCCTTATTTATCTATTAATTTTTGGGGAGATTTTTTTAAGAGCTTTGTATTACGAGGGTTCAAATTCCTCTGCCTAGAATGTAAAAATATCTTTTTCGTATTCCACAGACATTAAAAAATTACCTTGATAAACATCAAGGCTTTTTATTTTAATTAAAATAAAAACTAAAATTATTATTATATTCTTAAATGTTCTTATGTATCCGAATAGCCTTATTTTTCAAGGCATTCGGTCTTTTTTATATTAACGGATATTTATATTTCTTCGCAAAATTTCTTATATTTCTTGATTGAAAAGTAGTATATAAAGTGGTAAATATTTATGATACTAAGTTCTTGATTTCTGCTTTCATTCCCTCTAGTGAAGCATGGGCATAAAGGTTTAATGTGATACTGATATTTGAATGCCCCATGATATACTGTAAACTCTTTGGATTGATATTTTTATTAGCTAAACGGGTACAAAACGTATGACGTAATACATGCGGTGTTATCTTTGGTAAAGTGTCCTCATGTTTCTTGTTATACTTTTTAATTAGGTTGATAAATACACTTCTATAACAATCACCCGTCATAGGATAGCCTTTACCATTGAGAAAAAGAAAGTCCCTATAACAGTCAATGTCGATTACTTTCCTATGCTTGTACCTGTCACTTTCAATGACGCGTTTCAATGCCTTGATTACTTCGTTACTCATAGGAATATCACGCAATCCACTTTTTGTCTTTGGCGTTTCTATATAATAGCCGACATTCTTATTTCTCAATAACTGGTGGGTTACATGGATAATCTCACTATCGAAATCAATATCTTTTATCGTTAATCCACATAGTTCAGATATGCGAAGTCCCGTTTTTAACAGTATCACAATGGCATTATAATATTTTTGATAGACCCTATCATGTTTTACAAAACTTAATAATCTTTCTTCCTCTTCCTCGGTTAAGGCATTTTTAGGTTCTGTATCATCTTCAATGACTTCACTTAGTTTGAACGAAAAAGGATTTTTTCTAATCAGGTCATCTTGTATCGCAATATAAAATGAAGCCTTTAGCGTTCGTTTATAGTTGCTTATACTTTTATAAGCAATCCCTTTCTTTTTCATTCGTATTGCCCATTCTTTAGCGTCGGATAACTTAACACTGTCAATCGGTTTTGCTCCCAATTTATCCTCCTCCAATATCTTCATTAAATACTGTCTTTGAATTTGGGTACTTTTTTTGACATTGGCGCGGTGTTCGTTTTGCTTGGCATATAACTGACAGACAGTTATTTTTTTGCCAGCTGTATTGATACCGTCTGTAATATCTCGATGTATTTCTTGTTCTTTTTCCCTAAGTGATAAACAATCTCGTTTCCCCTTTGGGACACGGTCAGTTGCGACAAGTTTCCAGGAATACACATATTGTGTTGTTCCCGTATTATCTACATACTTATATAAATATCTTCCGTCTTTTCTCTGGTTCTCTCCGTTTTTTAAGATGCGTCCTTTTTTATCGCGTCTTTTTTCTAACAATTCATATGCTCCTCTCTCTGTTAGAAAGAACCTTGATATGACTAATTAGATTATATCATAAAAAGCGCCTTTTTAACTAGATAGCGTCTAATTTGTCAATCAGTTTTTCAAACTTTTTTCGTTTAATCTGAATACGGTTGCCATTCATGAGTAGCCAATCAGCATTTTGATTTTCCTCGGCAAGTCGTCGTAACTTATTTTCACCAATACGAAAATATCGTGACGCTTCTTCAATAGTGAGGGTGTATTTTTCCCATATAGGGACATCTTTATTGTTCATAATACGCTCCTTTCTTTACCAATACATATATGAATTATAGTTGTTGTATACTTACTATTATATTCAGCATTTGTATGGTTGGTAATTTTATATATCTTGTTTTAACTTATTCAAAGTCAATTCCAAATATCACCTTAAAGACGTTCACTAATTCATTTTTAATAAAATATATAAATAGCAAAAAAAGAGTTGAACTATCAACCCTTTTTACTATATTAGTCTGTACCGTTCATTATAAAAAAACTCCTTTCAAATATATGATTACACTATATTATATAGTGATAATAGTCAATCAATAACTTAATATTATCATTTGCTATTCATAATGTCAAATTTTATTTCCATTCCCAGTCTATGGAATAACAATAAAACATTGTTGGATGATTAATAATTAATTTGTATGTTATCGCTTTGTTTGTAGAGGTAATGCCATGTCTCTTTTTATCAAGTGTATAATTTTGCTTTGGTAGATTTTCGCTTTTATAATCTCCAAATAATAATTTTCTTTTAACCATAATATTTTTTATTTTTAAATTTTGAGGAAATGTGAGGCATAATATTAACTTATCCGTTGGTCTTTGTATATTCATTGATAAAGATGTATCCATTTTATTATCAGCATTTGTTAATTCAAAAATAACTTTAGTTGTCTCAGTTGATTCAAAATTCCCATTGGAGGGGACTATTGTATAATCTCCACCTAAGGGATATCCATGTGCACTTGACATAGCAAGATAATCATATGATGTTGGTGGGGGTATTACTAGAGATTTATCACTTAATTTTTCGGGTAGTATTATTTCATATTTGCCAATATCATCATCTAAATAAATTTTTTTAACATTGCTACCAGACCAAAAATATTTGAAACGCAATTCATTGCACTCTATATTGTTTAAAGTTGTCAATCTAATAAAATCAATATTTTCTTTACTATGAAAAATCATATCTTGCCTACTGCATTCTACAGTGTAATCATAATTAATTGGCTCATTTGGATAAAGTTCATATATTTGTAAAGTAGCCTTATGTTTATCCTCTAATTCTTCTATATTTCTTTTATGTCCCTCTTTTATATGTTCAATTTCTTGCTCATGAATCTTTTTTATATCTAACACTTTTTGTTCACTTTTTATTTTTTTAATTCTTTTATTTCTTCTTAAGACAATTGTTATAAATATAGTTGATAAAGTAATGAAAAAGAAAAATGTTTGATTAAAATTGATTGTAATTTTAGTATTTATCTTTGTTGAATTAATGATGTTAGACAAAATTTCTTTCACCAATATTGAAATAATTGGCGATAAAAAAGCAACAATTAGATCCTTAATTGAAAAACCATAAATTACATCATCACTATTAATCTTTGTATTTTTATTTTCTTTCGTTTTAAAAGTCGAATCCTTACTGCTCATTTTTACTCCCCCCACTAAGTTAGATGATATACTATTTAACAAATTGTAGCATAATACAAAAAATTAGTAAAGACACTATAAATTTTTTACCTTAGTTATCAAAATGTATTATTCATACGATTAAAAGTATAATAAATTATGATTTTTTTCTTGATATTTACTCGTTCTACTCTAGGAAGTATAGGCATATAGTTTACTACCACACTCCAACCCCTTATATATCATTCTATTCGAAATAGGGGTCTCGGCCTTGGTTACCCGAGACCCCTATTTCTCATCATGTTTATTTTATATTATATATTAGGGGTTGGTGTGGTAGTTGGTTGGGTAGGTAGTTGTAGTAGTGTGGTGTGTAAGTGTGTGTTAGGTAGGTTGGGTTTTGTTGGGGCGGTCGACTCTAGCTCGATATGGTGGTTCTATTTTTTTATGTTTCTTTTATGTAGGAGGGTTATTATTCTTCTATTTTTAATATCCTTATCGAGCTAGAGGTTCTTGGTGTTTGTTAGTTTATTTTCGGAGGTTATTCTGTCTCCAATTTTCGCAAGTTTTCCTTTCGACCGCCCGTGGAAAACTTGCGAAAGCTCTGATTCTTAGATTCTGTTGGTGTGCCATATAGGCATTTATTTATTCTGAGCGAGGGTTACACTGAGGGCGTGTCATAATATATATTTATATATATTATGACATTATCTGTTAATCTGTTTTTGACTCCTATTGCTAGTGATACCATAGCTTTTAGCGGTGTAACTTTTATATTCTGATATATGCGGTGGTTACACTTTGTGATACTGATATTTGCTCGTTGTTTTACTGCATAAAAAAAGCGATAACCATAAAATAGTTATCACTTTTTCAATGTGTCTTTGTTTTTATCAATGTAGGCAATCGCTTCGCTAATTGTCGTTGCGTCTTTTACCCCTATCAGTCCCGCTAAGTGGTCGCAGTTCCAAACCACATTAGTAAACGAAGAGAGCTGACACGAGATTTCTTTTGTTGGCATAGCTATCCAGTTATATTCATCTGTGTGTCCGACAATTACTGTAAATATACTTTCATCATCTTCAATCACTGCTTTGTAGTAAGAATGATAAAAATCAATATATTTAATATAGGTTTTCCATTCTGTCTTTTTGCCTCCAAGACGGGCACTGCATTTTATTGCTGTTTCATCTGTTTTCAAATTTTCCTCCATATCTATCCGAAAATATTTCATACATTTTCTTAGGGTTGTCTGTCTCGATTAGTTTGATTTTATGATATATTTTCAATTTTTTTAATTCTTTTATGATTATCTTTCTCGTTTTTTTGTCAAGTATCGGGACAACAATCGAAGTCCCATGCTCCCTTACACGTTCCATATCCATACCGCGTATGGCGGTTATTAATTCCTTGATTGATGTTGCCTTTCTATAGGTGACTGCCATTTTTATTATCTCCATGTTATTTTAAATTTTTTGTGTATATTACTATAAAATGGTACTGCAAATTTTCGATTGAAATTGTAAGAATTTATGTGTATAAAACTGTTTGCAAATGGCCAGAATATAAATAACAACATAAAGTTTAAATCCGTAGAATATCTAATTCTATGGACTTCTTTTGCTTTATAAGGGTTTTAGAGGTTTTGACCATAATTTTTACCCCTTATAACTGCGACAACAACTCCATTTGATTTTTTTTCTGTTGCTCAGTTGAATGAACATATATGTTCATGGTCGTTGATACATTTGAATGCCCCAATATCTCACTAAGGGTTTTGATATCCATGCCAAGCTCTATGCATCTTGTTGCAAAAGTATGTCGCAACCCGTGAAAGGTAATTGATGTTAGCTTAAGTTTTTTTATTAACTCTTTAAATTTATACTGTATAGAGCAAGGGTCAATCATATCACCATTACAGTTTGTTAATACATAGTGCTTATCACCACGATAATTTTGCTCATAATACTTACTTAGAATAGAATAGAGTACTGAGGAAATAGGAATTTTTCTAATGGCTTTGTCTGTCTTTGGCGGTGTAACAGTTAAAATCGTCTTTGTTGCTCGATACGGAACCTGAATTTGCTGTATTCTTTGAACTGTCTTATTGACAACAATATATTTATTATTAAGGTCGATATCTTCCCACCTAAGCGCACATACTTCACCAACACGAAGACCCGTGTATAAGCAAATGAGTACTGCTAGAGAAATAGTATCCAGCTTTAGTTTAGCATGAAATTCAAGAATGTTTTGTTCCTCCTTTGTCAATGCCTGAATATTTTTTGTTTGGTTGTTTGGTATGTCTATTTGTAAACAGAACGCTTTAATGTATCCTTGTTTTTGCGCAAATAATATAACGGACTTAATCACATATACAATTCCCCTAACTGTACTTGTTGACAGTTTTTGTTTTGTTCGTTTATTCTTTAAATTCATTATTGAAATAACCGCTTCCTGAAACGTACTGTTTGATATCTCATCAAGATAAGTATCTTTTAAAACATCACTTATATAACTGCCATATAAATTAAAATACTTATTGTAGCTCGACTGTTTGATAAAGTGTTGTTTATACTCTAACCATTTTGTAAAAGCGTCATCAAATGTCATTCTTATAGGACTTTTTTCTATTTTACTGTCTTTTTCTTTAGCTATACAGTCTTTTAATTTTGCTTTTACCTCTGTATATGATTTGGCGTAAACAGAAGCATAAACAGCTTTCCCATTCTTTCTGTCTTTGATATAACGTGCTTCCCAGCGTCCGTCTTTTCGCTTATGGATATTTTCACCACGTCTAGGCACAAAATGACCCCTTTCCTGACTGTAAATAGTTTGTATAAGTGTTATTTTTTTATCACATTTATAAAAAAATCTTGCAATAAACGACATAAAGTGATATAGTTATAGTGGATTTTTGATTGAAATTGTAACCTTTCACTAGCCCATAGAATTAGATATTCTATGAACCATTAGAATAAATTTAGTCAGTATATCTATATGAAATGTTTATAAAAAGTTGTCATAAAAAAATAAGAAGTTAGAGCGTTTTAAACGTCCTAACTTTTTTTATATCTTTATTACCGAATAATATATATCTAGTTCTTAGGAAATTGGAATAAAAGCAAATGCGATTATGCCGAGAAGACTAAGAACTAATGAGTTGTAAATGATATAATAAGCAGATAACAAAAAAGAACTTTTTTGTAAGTTCTTTTTTGTTGTTATTAATTAATAGTATTGTCATATCAAGGTTCATTCATTAGTTTATTTTTATTTATGTTGTGGTAAATTCGTGGTAAAACAAGTCTTTTCAAACTCATAAAATCACTGTTAAGTGTTGTATTTACTAGGGTTTCTTTATTTTTAGTATTTTTTTAATATAAATAGGGGGTAAACTATTTAGGACTGACATATAATGTATTGGAAACTTGAGTGTAATACAATTATATTATTTATATTTTAGAGTAAATGATTTTGCAATAGTTATGGCGGAAATAGTTTTAGAATATGATATATATTTAAAATTTAAATTAATAATAATTTTTTAATTAAAGGGATCAAAAGATATATCTTTGCTAGTGGTTAGATAAATTTTTAAATAATTGTGAATAACATGTGATTTTGTTAATAAATAAAAAATGGCAAATTATTTTTCGCCATTTTGTTGTGATAGAGATTCTTGTTGATGATATACAAGTTTGGAATATTCACTTGGAGTAAGGTTAAAGCGTTGTTTAAAGGCTCTTGAAAAATAATGGATAGAACTAAAGCCAAGCATATATGCAATTTCTGTGACAGTGTACTTGTTTTCAAGTAATAATTTTTTACTACGATTTAATTTTAAATCAGTTATATAATATTTTGGTGTTTTATTAACGTTTGTTTTAAATAATGTTTGTAATGAACTGCGGGAAATTGAAAAATTATGGGTTATATCTTCAATTGATAAAGGCATGTTGATGTTTTCATCAATATATTTTGCAATTTGTTTAAATAAGTCATAACGATATTCTTGAATGTTTGGTGTTTTAGGTGCACCTTTTTGAAGTTGATTATCTTGTAATAAGTGAATTATTGTTTCCTGGAGATAACACAACATTAATGTTTGTGAATAAATATTTTGTTTATCACTTGTTAAAGATAGTTTATTTAATAAATTATGAAGATTATCATTAAGATGAAATACTGTATTTAATAATTTTGAATCATCATTAATATCCATTTCAAAAAGAATTGTTAAGTATGAACAAGTTTGATTATCACCAACTTTTTGTTGATGAAATTGGTTAGGTCCATAAATCATTAAGTCATCAGCATGCAGAGTATACCAAGTATCTTCAACAAAGCAGTCTAAGCTGCCATGATCAATGTATGTAAGTTCATAAAAATTATGTTGTTCACCTCTAAAGTAGTAGTCTGGTTTTTTGATATTGTAATAACACCCAACAATCTGTGGAATTGATAAAACAGGGACAATTGGTCGATAGATATATGGTTTCATAAGATTTAAAGCAATAAATTTAGCATCATGGGGTATGATTAATTTGACTGTTTGTTTCTTATTTTGAGGGATGATATTAAAATATTGAAATGGTTTAATAATTAAGTTTAGGCGAATAGAAAATAAATCGAACTGATGCAGGTCTTTACTAACGACAATATTTGCGAAGTCAGCTGACTCAACTCGTATTTCTTTATCACAATAAAACATTGTTGTTAATAGATGGCTAGAGATAGCAATTTCTTTATAAATGTATTTATTTTTTTTATTGAAAGCTTCGTTATAAACAAAACCATATTTTTGAAATTGTATATTTGTTGTTTTGCAAAGCATAGCTCCACTCCTTTTAATAATCTAATTGTATTTTATAACAACGTTGATAAAAATAAAACAAAATAATTAAAAAAACTTATATAAATAAAATGACGGTATGACCGTCACTAAAATAAACCTAATAAAACCTGCATTAATAAACATACTCCAGTGATTGCTACCCAACAGCTAAACCCTAATAAAATAGGTTTGCCACCACTTTTTACTAATTTTACGATATTAGTATTTAATCCAATTGCACCCATTGCCATAACAATAAAGAATTTACTTAATTCTTTGATTGGAGCAGTAGTAGTATTTGGTAAATTAAAAACTGTTGTAATTATAGATGCTAAGACAAAGAATAAAATAAAATATGGAAAAATCTTTTTTAAATTTACTTTACTATTACTTTTTTCTTTATCACGAGTTCGCTTAAATGCTAAAAATAAGGTGATTGGAATAATTGCTAGAGTCCTTGTAAGTTTTACAATAGTTGCCTGATCTAACGTATTGCTGCCATGAATTCCATCCCAGGCAGTAGCTGTGGCAGTAACAGAAGAAGTATCATTAACAGCACTTCCTGCAAATAAACCAAAACCATCATTTGATAAACCTAGTATTCCACCTAAAGTAGGAAAAACTAAAGCTGCTAAAATATTAAAAAGAAAAATTACTGAAATGGCTTGGGCAATTTCTTCATCATCAGCTTCAATAACTGGTGCTGTAGCAGCAATAGCTGAACCACCACAGATAGAAGAACCAACCCCAATCAAGGTAGCTGTTTTTGAAGGAATTTTTAAAATTCTGTATAAAACATAAGCGACAACTAGTGATACTGTAATAGTAGAAATAATAATAGGTAATGATGAACTGCCGATTTTTAAAATATCTTTTAAATTCATTCCAAATCCTAATAAGATTACAGCATACTGTAAGATTTTTTTTGAAGTATAAGTTACCCCGTTTTGAATCTTACTTTTATCTTTGAGAAAATGAGTGATGATCATTCCAATGATGATTGCAAAAACTGGACCTCCAATTAATGGATATAATTTTCCTAAATAACAGGCTGGTAAAGAAATTGCTAAACATAAAATGATACCTAAAGCATTAGTTTTAATTTTATTCATATGTATCTCCCTTCGATCGATGTTATTATACACAATTAAAACAATAAATAAAAATTATATATATTTATATAATGATAAAAATATGTTATGATTGATGAGGTGATAAAATGTTAGATTTTCGAATTGATACCTTTTTAGCAGTATGTAAATTTATGAATTTTACTAAAGCTAGTCTATACTTAAATATTACCCAACCTGCTGTTTCTAGTCATATTCGTTATCTTGAAAATTATTATAATATTACATTGTTTTATTATTTAGGAAAAAAGATGCAATTGACAAATGAAGCAAAAATATTATTAGAATATGCAACTACACTAAAACATGATGACATATTTTTAAAAAAAAGATTTCAAGATATGAAGATGAAACAGACATTGGTTTTTGGAGCTACTTTAACAGTAGGTGAATATATGATGCCAAATGTAATTGATCATTTTTTAAGTACAGAAAACAATGTGATGATAAAAATGAAGGTTGCAAATACTAAAAAATTATTGAGTTATATGAATGAAGGTAAGATTGATTTTGCTTTAGTAGAAGGATATTTCAATAAGATGGAGTATGATTACTTATATTATTGTCAAGAGTTATTTGTTTGTGTTGGTTCAAAAGAATTTGGGATTGATGCTGTTGATGATATGTCTGAGTTATTTAAATATAATTTGATTATTCGTGAAGAAGGATCAGGATCTAGAGAAATAATTGAACAATATCTAAGTGATCAGAATCTAAGTATTAATGATTTTAATAATTTAATTGAGATAAGTAATATTAATACTATAAAGCAATTGGTTAGTAATAATCATGGGATTACTTTTATATATCGTGTTGCAGTTGAAAAAGAATTGGAAGCAGGGTTATTAAAGGAAATAAAAATAGCTGGTTTGTCAATTAAACATGATATTAATTTTGTTTGGCGAAAAAATAGTGTTTTTGCAGATTATTATCGACAATTATTTAATCAGTATTTTGAGGTTGAATAATCTTAAAAATATAGTTATTTTTACATTGCAAAATAATATAGGATCGTTATAATAGTGTGATGAGGGGTGATGAATATGCCTTTGACAGATGATGATTTTTTAAAAGATAGTAAATTAGAGCTTTATAATGAGGTAATTGAAAGTCTGCAAGCTCAAGAACATAACGATGATGATATTAATTATCAATTTGATTTAGAAGATGAAAAGTAAATGATGTATCAATGATACATCATTTTTAAGGAGAATGTATGATTGAAGAATATATTGCAAATAATCAATTTCAGGATGCTTTAGATTTATTAACTGATTTAGATGATGAAACAGTTCGGTATCAAAGATTGGTTTGTTTATATGGATTGGGTGAGTATCATAGAGCTAAAGCAGAAGGAATGTTAGCTAAAGCAAAAGCAAGTAATACATATTATGATGTTATAAGTATTTATATAGCTTCATTAAAGGAATTAGAGGAATTTGAAGAAGCAATTGATATTGTAGTTGAGGAATTATCAATGCCTTATATTCCTTATGAATATGAAACTGTCTTTAATGCTGCTCATGATGAATTATTATTAGCTAAAAGAGAAGCTAATGAAGGGATGGAACGACACAATAATGCTTTTAGTTTAGAAGATATGGAAAATATCTTGATGAAGGATATTTTGAATGAAGATCTTTTATATATGGCAATTGAACAAATGGAAGGGATCAATATTCGTCGTCTTTTACCAGCCATTAGAATCTTTTTAAAAGATAGTAGTAAACCTGGTTTTGCTAAAAGCTTATTAATTGAGTTAATGATTGATCAAGAGATTGATGAAGATATGATATTGATTAAAAATGGAATTGAATATGATATTAATCCTAGTTATGCACCATTAGTATTAAATCAAGAAGTTGGTGGAACAATTTTAGCATTATTGAGTGAAGGAATTGAGGATGAAAATCCATCTTTATTTTGCCTTTGTGAGCAGTTTTTAAATTACTATTTGTATTTGATCTATCCTAAATATATAGATGAGTATGGTTATCGTTCACTTGCAGCTGCTATTCATTATCATTTGGCTTCGATGCAATATATTGATTTAGAGATAGATGATATAGAAATGCTTTATAATTGCGATGAAGAAGAAATTTTAGAAAAATTAAATGAAATTAAACAAATTGAATATTAAACTCACAAAAATTAGGATATTAATGTTCAAAAAAGTTGAATTAATAATATTGTTAGTATATAATACGTGATGAAACTAAAGAAGGAGAATTGTATGAAAATCGATAATAAAAAATTAGAAAATGCGATTGTTGAATTAACAGTAGCATTTGATGTAGATGAATGGAAAGAAACTCAAAAAAAAGCATTAAACAAATTAGCTAAAAAAGTTAAAATTGATGGATTTAGACCAGGGAAGGCACCTATTGCTATGGTTAAAGCAAGAGTATCTAAAGGTAGTATCTTAGAAGAAGCTACTGATATGATCTTACAAGCAAACTTTGTTAAAATCTTAAATGATGCTAAGGTTGAACCATTAGCACAACCAGCTTTAAATATTAATAAAGTAAGTGAAGAAGAATTAGAAGTAAGAATATTAGTTCCTGTAAAACCTGAAGTTGAACTTGGAGAATATAAGGGATTAGAAGTTAAGAAAACACGTGTAACAGTAACTAAAAAAGAAATTGAAGAACAATTAACAAATTATCAAAGTCAATTTGCTGAATTATCAGTAAAAGAAGATGGAAATGTTGCTGATGGTGACACTGCTGTGATTGATTTTGAAGGATTTATTGATGGTGTTGCTTTTGAAGGTGGAAAAGGTGAAAATTATCCATTAGAGATTGGTAGTGGCTCATTTGTTCCTGGATTTGAAGAACAATTAGTTGGTATGGGTGTTGATAAAGAAGAAGAAATTAAAATTACATTCCCAAAAGATTATGGAGCTGTAGATTTAGCTGGAAAAGAAGCTGTTTTTAAAGTAACTGTTCATGAAATTAAAGAAAAACATTTACCAGAAATTGATGATGAATTAGCTAAAGATGTTAATATTGATGGTGTTGAAACTTTAGATCAATTAAAGGATCATATCAAGGCTAATATCAAAACTCGTAAAGAAAATGAAAATGAACAAAAATTCATGGATGATATCTATGATGCATTGATTGCTAATTCAAAAGTTGAAACTAGTGAAGCTTTATTAAAAGAAGAACAAGAAATGTTATTAAAAGAAATTGAACAAAATTTACAAAGACAAGGTTTAAACTTTGAAGTATATGAACAATTTACTGGTAAGAATAAGGATGCAATTAAAGAAGATGTAAAACCACAAGCAGAGAAACGTGTTAAAATAAATGCTATTCTTGCTGCTATTATTGAAGAAGAAAAATTAGTTGTTAGTGATGAAGAATTAGAAACTGAATTACAAACAATTGCAGATTATTATAAAAAAGAGTTAGCTGAAGTTAAGAAAATTTTTGAAGGAAATATGAGCCGAATCGAAAATGATTTATTAACTCGTAAAGCTATTGAATTAGTAAAAGATAACTTAAAGAAATAAAAAGGCGCTCATGCGTCTTTTTAGTAAAATAGAAAATAGGAGGAATTAAAGTGAACGAACAAACTGTATTAACTTTACCGGTAGTTTGTACTAGGGGCATGATTGTTTTCCCAGAAAATAAATTGACATTAGATGTTGGACGTCCTGTGAGTTTAAAAGCACTTGAATTAAGTACTAGAGAGCATGATAACAATATAATCTTTGTCTCTCAAATCAATCCCTTAGTGGATAATCCTTCTTTTGATGATGTGTATCATATTGGTACAATTTGTAAAATTGATCGTAAAGTACGTCGTGATAGTTCAGGTACAATTAAATTAACTGTAATTGGTGCAAAAAGAATCAAATTAGAAAATTTTATCGAAAAAGAAGGTGCTATTTATTCTACAGTTACGGTTCTTGAAGATGAATTTGGTGATCGTAATGAAGAAATAGCTTTAGTTCGTAAAACTACTTCATATTTTGAACAGGCAAAAAGAAGTATGCCTAATATGCCGTTAGATTCTATCAATCGTCTAACTAGTGGTGTATCTGCAAGTGTTTTAGCTGATACGATTGGGCAATACTTACCAATTGATTTTAAACAAAAGCAACAAATCTTAGAGACAGTTAATGTTAATGAACGATTGTTATTAGTTGCTAGTTCAATTGAATCTGAAAAAGTAATTGGTGAGATCGAAGAAACGATAAATCGTAAAGTACGTGAAAGTATTGATGAAAATCAACGTGAATATTATTTACGTGAAAAATTAAAAGCGATAAAAGAAGAGTTGGGTGATACTGTTCCTAAAGAAGATGATGCAGAAAGTATTCGTGAAGAATTAGAAAATAATCCTTATCCTCAATATGTTAGGGAAAAAATTGAAGAAGAACTAAGACGTTTTGAGACAATGCCTGCTGCTTCATCAGAAGCAAATGTTGTTAGAACATATATTGATTGGATGTTAAAAGTCCCTTGGTATCAAGAAACCAAAGATATAGAGAATATCCAAAAAGTTGAGGATGTTTTAAATACAGATCATTATGGTTTAGAAAAAGTTAAAGAAAGAATCGTAGAACACTTAGCTGTAAAACAGATGACTCAAAATCTAAAAGCGCCAATCATTTGCTTAGCTGGACCACCAGGAGTTGGGAAAACTTCACTTGCTAAAAGTATTGCTAGAGCATTAGATCGAAAGTTTGTTAAAGCATCATTAGGAGGCGTTAAAGACGAAGCTGAAGTTAGAGGGCATCGTCGTACTTATTTAGGATCTATGCCAGGTAGAATTATTCAAAGTATGAAAAAAGCTGGGGTTGTTAATCCAGTCTTCTTATTAGATGAAATTGATAAGATGTCTAGTGATTATAAAGGTGATCCAACTAGTGCAATGCTGGAAGTACTTGATCCTGAGCAAAACAGTCAATTTTCTGATAATTACTTAGAAGAACCTTATGATTTGTCTAAAGTACTGTTTATTGCAACAGCTAATGATTTAGGAAATATTCCAGCACCATTAAGAGATCGTTTAGAAATAATTGAACTTTCTTCATATACAGAACAAGAAAAATTAATGATTGCTAAAAATCATTTAATAAAGAAACAATTAGAGATGCATGGTTTGAATTCTGAGCAGTTAATTTTTGAAGATGATGCAGTAATGACTATTATTCGTCATTATACTCGTGAAGCAGGGGTACGTGATTTAGAACGATTGATTGCTAAAGTTTGTCGTAAAGCAGTTTTGGTTATTTTAAAAGGTAAAGAGAAGAAGATCATTATAACAACAGAACTTGAACAGTATCTTGGTAAAGCACCATTTGAACATACTAAAAAATTAGATCATAGTCAAATTGGAGTTGTAACAGGAATGGCTTATACTCAGTTTGGTGGAGATATTTTACCAATTGAAGTAAACCATTTCCAAGGTTCAGGTAAATTTATAATTACTGGACAATTAGGTGATGTAATGAAAGAATCAGCTTCGATTGCCCTTGATTATATGAAAGCTAATAAAGATAAATATGGTCTTGATAAAATAGCTTTTGATAAAGAGGATATTCATATCCATGTACCAGAAGGGGCAGTTAAAAAAGATGGCCCTAGTGCGGGGGTAACCTTAACAACAGCAATTTATTCAGCATTTAAAAATAAACCTGTGCGTAATGATGTTGCGATGACAGGGGAAATTACATTAAGAGGTAATGTTCTTCCAATTGGAGGATTAAAAGAGAAATCTATATCTGCGCATCGTTCAGGAATTAAAAAGATTATTATTCCTAAAGATAATGCAAAAGATATTGATGATATTCCAAAATCGGTTCAAGATGATTTGGAAATTGTTTTAGCTGATCATATTGATACAGTTTTAGAACATGCATTAGTTAAATAAAAGGGTTAAAAGACAACCCTTTTTTCATATCTTATGATACAATGAAAGAGGTGATAAAAAATGGTAAAAATTAAAAAAGCTGAATATGTACTTTCAGCAGCTTGGAAAAGTCAATGGCCTGAAGAAAGCTATCCTGAAATGTGTCTAGCGGGTCGCAGTAATGTAGGGAAAAGCAGTTTTATAAATGCAATATTAAATCGTAATGGTTTAGCTAAAGTTTCTAGTACTCCTGGGAAAACAAGAACATTAAATTTCTTTAATGTTAATGATGCTCTTTACTTTGTTGATGTTCCTGGGTATGGATATGCAAAAGTTAATGATAATATCACAAAACAATTTGGTAAAACAATGGATGAATATATTACATTACGTTCGACATTGAAAGGATTTATCTTATTAGTTGATTATCGTCATAAGCCAACTAAAGATGATGTAATGATGTATGAGTTTGTTAAACATCATAATGTTCCTGTTTTGGTTGTGGCAACTAAGGAAGATAAACTCAAAAGAAATGATTTAAAGAAAAATGAAAAGATAATTAAGGATACATTGGGATTTCATCCTGAAGATAAATTTGTTCGTTTTTCAAGTTTAAAGAAAATAGGTATAGAAGAAGCTTGGAATTATATTTATAAATTATGTGATATTGATTTTAATTAGACAGCTTGGCTGTCTTTTTTCATATTTTAGTTTTTTTTGCATATAGTTTGGTGGGAGGTAATTATGCAAAAGATATATTTTGAAAAGTGGGTTGATTTGAATCATCAGTTGAAAGATTTGTTATCTTTATCGGTTGATGAGTCGATTAATTACAAGATTGAAAGTGTTGGGGTTAGAGCAATCGGAAGTTTGATTGTTAAAGGAGAGTATAACGAAGGTAAGAATTTTGAAGAAAATATTGAAATGGATGTTTTAGCTACTTTTGATAAGATTGTAGATCAACGAGATTTTAATATTAAAGTTGAAGATTTTGATTATTTTATTAAAGATGGGAATGTACAGATTAAAATTGAAGTCGGAATTCATGGTGTAGTTGAAGGAGAAGATCGTTATGTAAGAGATGATAGTTTTGCAAATGAAGATACTTTGGAAGAAATTGAAAATCTAATTCGAGAAGATAAGCCAGTTGAAACTAAAACAGTCACACCAGTAATGGAAGCGGTTAGAGAGGCAGAAGTAATTGAGGAAAGTAAGCCAATTGTTGAAGTAAAGACCGTTAAAAAGCCTGAGACAGTGAAAAGAGTGGAAGTAGTTGAGAAACCACATCCAGTTTATCAAGATGTCGTAGTTGAAAATAGTGCGACGTTTGTTCCTGAAGTCAAGGCTAAAGAGGTAACAGCTGATAAAATGGTTTCATCAAAAGAAACAGCAGTGACAAAGGAGGCAATGGTGGCAAAGGAAGCGGCGGTAGCAGAGGAAATTAGCGAGCAGTTACAAGAAAAAGTTTATCAAAGCAAATCACGACCAATCTTTCAAGATACCAGTGATAGTGTAGGTACTTATTATTTATACATTGTAAAAGAAAATGATAGTTATGGTGATGTGGCTACTCGTTACAGTGTGGATGAAAATATAATTCGAGACTACAACCAGGATAAAGTATTAGAACCTGGCAGTGTTTTAATTATTCCATATGTATGTAAGTAAGGTAATTAAGGAAGCCTATGCATTAGAAGTTATTGGCTATATAAAGGTATCTAAAAAAGTTTATAAAGTTAAATGTAAAGAAGGCTTTTTTTGCTTAAAGTTTGTGGAAGATAATAGTATAACAGTTGTATGGGATCATATTGAGAGTTTGCATTTAAAATGTTTTTTACCAATTATTAAGAATTCTCGTCAACAAATATTGACAACTAGTGAGGGTAAAACTTTTTATCTTAGTCCTTGGTTAGCAAATGATAATGTAATAATTAAAGAATTAAAGTTAAAGTTTTATTATGAATGTCTTGCTTATCTTCATACAACTTCATTTTTTAATTATAGTGTTTCAAAAAGTTTTTTTAAACGTCAAATAGAAGATATTGAAAAGATTATTTGTGAGCGAAAATTATATTATGAAGAATTGATGAAAAATTTTGAAACGCTAGCATATCGTAGTCCAACTGGATGGATGTTTGTATTAAATTATCATCGAATAGAATGTTGTTTAAATAATGCTTTAGAGTTGTTGGAGTGTTATCAGAATTATGTTTGTAATTTAGATTCAATAAGATTATGTTTAACTTACAATAATTTTAATTATAATCATATTATGATGAAAGAAAGTAAATTGATTTCAATTGATTATATTAAGATTAATTTATGTATTTATGATATTTATAATATGTATCAAAAAATACCAGAACTTATTTTTGATTTTGATATAATTTTAGATAGTTATTTTTGTAAATTAAAATTATTAAAAGAGGAAAGATTATTATTACAATGTTTATTACATGTAGTTCCAATTATTAAATTAGATCATGATGAAATAAATAATATTATTACTATGTCAAGGTTACTATATTATTTAGACTCTATTTCTTCATTAAATAAAAAGCTTTCAATTGACTAGTAGATAGGATTTTGTTAGAATGGTTTTAGCAATGATCAGGAGGAGTAAATCTAGAGGCTTTATAGAGAGTCCCTTAAGGTGGAAATGGGATAAGATAATAGATTGAAGGTAGCCTAGGAGCATGTTTATTGAAAGTAGTAGGTAGACACGTATAACTGCGTTAAAGTTTTGAGACATAAGTTATTATGTGAAGTAAGGTGGTACCACGAGCATTCGTCCTTATGACGGTGCTTTTTTATTTTGAGGAGGAAAATATGGACAATTCAATTATTTGGATATTTTTTGCAGGTGCTTGTATTTTCTGGCTATATTCTGCTAGTGGGAAAATGAAAGCTCAACAAAAACAACAAATAGAATATGAGGAGAATCGAGTCAAATATCGTAATTTTACAAGTGAGATATTTGATGGAACTCCTGATGATGAACTGACACAAGCGGTAATGTTTCATATTATGACAAAAGAAGATAAATTGTATGAGGGAGAAGAAATTAAAGGTAGTTTAAAAGATATTTTAACTCATGGAGAGTTATTGGTTTATACGATTTGTCAAGTTGAAGCTTCAATGAAAGGGAATCAAGGTTCGATCCACACTTTTTTTATTCAAGAACCTTACTGTACATATCGTTCTTATGCTAAAGAAGCATTTGAAGCTGTTGGTTGCCATGATGTTGTAGAATTAATGGAGGCTGCTGAAAAATTGGCAGTAATGATTGAAAATGATGAGGATACAGAAATAGATGATGATAGTGATTATGGTAAATACAATTTTGCTGACTTTACTGATGAATTAAAGTCAATGCTTAAATCATCTGATATTGTATTGAAAACAGGAAAATATATTAGAGAGAATAAAAATGATTTTATTGATATGGAGGTAAAGACTGATGAGTAAACAATTAGAACCAAAATACAATCACCATAAGGTTGAGGAAGGAAAATATCAGCATTGGATTGACAAAAAGTATTTTGAAGCTGGTGATACTAGTAAAAAACCTTATGCGATAGTAATTCCCCCTCCTAATGTAACTGGAAAATTACATTTAGGGCATGCTTGGGATACAACTTTGCAAGATATGATTATCCGTTATAAAAGAATGCAAGGATATGATGCGCTATGGTTACCAGGAATGGATCATGCTGGAATTGCAACACAGGCTAAAGTTGAGGCTAGAATGCGAGAAGAAGGTATTTCACGTTATGATCTAGGACGTGAAGGGTTTTTAGAGAAAGCCTGGTCTTGGAAAGAGGAGTATGCTTCTATTATTCGTTCACAGTGGGAAAAATTAGGATTATCATTGGATTATTCTAAAGAGCGTTTTACTTTGGATGATGGTTTGAGTGATGCAGTTAAAGAAGTATTTGTTAAATTATATAATGAAGGATTGATTTATCAAGGGAAAAGGATTATTAACTGGGATCCAGTGCAACGAACTGCTTTAAGTAATATTGAAGTTATCCACAAAGAAATTGAAGGGGCAATGTATTATTTTAAATATCAAATCGTTGATAGTGATGAACAACTAATTATTGCAACAACTCGTCCAGAAACAATGTTTGCAGATCAGGCAATTTTTGTTCATCCTGATGATGAAAGATATACGCATTTAGTTGGTAAAAAAGCAATTAATCCAGCTAATGGTGAACCTTTACCAATCATGGCTGATAGTTATATTGATATGTCGTTTGGAACAGCAGTAATGAAATGTACACCTGCTCATGATCCTAATGACTTTGCTTTAGCAAAAAAATATAACTTAGAAATGCCAATTTGTATGAATGATGATGGTACAATGAATGAAATGGCTCATAAGTATCAGGGAATGGATCGTTTTGAATGTCGTAAAGCATTAGTGGCTGATTTTAAAGCAGCTGGAGTAGTTGACCATATTGAAAAACATATGCATCAGGTAGGGCATTCAGAAAGAAGTAATGCAATTGTTGAACCATATTTATCTAAACAATGGTTTGTTAAAATGGAACCACTTGCTAAAGCAGCATTACATAATCAGTTAAAAGATTCAAAAGTAAATTTTGTACCAGAACGATTTGAAAAAACATTTAATCAATGGATGGAAAATATTGAAGACTGGTGTATATCTCGACAGTTATGGTGGGGACATCAGGTACCAGCCTGGTATCATAAAGTTACTGGGGAAGTTTATGTAGGTAAGACAGCTCCAGAAGATATAGAAAATTGGAAACAAGATGAAGATGTTTTAGATACCTGGTTTTCTAGTGCTCTTTGGCCGTTTTCAACTTTAGGGTGGCCTAATGTGGATAGTGAGTTATTTAAGCGTTATTTTCCAACTAATACCCTTGTAACTGGTTATGATATTATTTTCTTCTGGGTAAGTAGAATGATCTTCCAATCATTACATTTTACTGAACAAAGACCGTTTGAACATGTTTTAATTCATGGATTAATTCGTGATGAACAGGGAAGAAAGATGTCTAAATCATTAGGTAATGGTGTAGACCCAATGGATGTTATTGATGAATATGGTGCTGATACATTACGTTTCTTTTTAACAACCAATTCAGCACCAGGAATGGATTTACGTTATATTCCTGAAAAGCTAGAATCGTCATGGAATTTTATTAATAAGATTTGGAATAGTGCAAGATTTGTTTTAATGAATATTGATGATGAAATGAAATATGAAGATTTATCTTTTGAAAATCTTAACTTATGTGATAAATGGATTTTAAATCGTTTAAATGAAGTTATTCGTGAAGTTGATATTAATATGGATAAATTTGAGTTTGTTAATGTAGGTAGCGAATTGTATAAGTTTATTTGGGACGATTTTTGCTCTTGGTATATTGAACTTACAAAGGTTCATTTAAATAGTGATAATGATGAAGAAAAACAAGCAAGTTTAAATACTTTGGTTTATGTACTAAATGCAATTGTGAAGATGCTACACCCATTTATGCCATTTGTAACAGAAGAAATTTTCCAAACAATTCCGCATTTAGAAGAATCTATTTGTATTGCTTCATGGCCAGAAGTGAATAAACAATTTAATGATGAAACAATAAATGATCAATTTATATATTTAATTGATATTGTAAAAGGAATTAGAGAAATTAGAACACAATATACAATTAAAAATGCAATTGAAATGCCTTATTCTATCAATACTAAAGATATAGCTTTAGAAGAAATAATGAATCAATGTTTACCATACATCAAAAAATTATGTAATGCTGTATGTCAGGGATATAATTTGGAAACAGGTGGAGAAGTAGCTAATATTACAATTAAAGGTGGTAATTCTTTACTTGTAGAATTGGGTGATTATATTGATAAAGATGCAGAAAAAGAAAAATTATTGACACAGTTGAAAAAACTTGAAGGTGAAATAAAACGTTGTCAAAATATGCTTTCTAATGAAAAATTCACATCTAAGGCACCTAAAGAAAAAGTTGAATTAGAAAAAAATAAATTAGCAGATTATCAATCTAAATATGATGCTGTTAAAGAAAAAATTGAGTTAATGTAATAATTAAGAGGCTGTAACGATTTAATAGTATTTTAGCTATTGAAAGGTTGTCAGCCTTTTTTTATTAACTTGAGTAATTCAAACTAAAAACACTGAGACTTTTGCCAGTTAAATAGATCTTTGTATTTTTGATGTCTTTTTTTATTCTAATAGATTATTTACTCACTAAAGCCCTTTTACATACAATGTAGTTTATTTTTTAATAATAATTTATTTTTTATAAAGTAAAATTGGTAATTATATTGTAAATAATAATAAGAGGTTTAGTGGATGTGTGACCTGAAATAAAAGAGGAGGAAAAAAAGATGAATGAATTACAATTAAGTAGTCAGATGCAAATATCTGGTGGTGGATTTACGACAGTATTTTTTTGTGTGATAATGGGTACAGCAGTTTATAAGATGGCTAAGTCAGCGGCTGGACGACTATCAATTCCAAGGATTATTTCAATTGAATGGCGATAGAATGAAGGAATTGCCTGTTTCATCACAAATGCAAGTCAGTGGTGGTTTTGTAATTCCGTTTGTTGTTTCAGTGATTGCTGTTGCAACAGCAATTAATGTGGCGAGATTATTAAAAGGGCATTATTCTATTACAAGACATCGTTAATATGGAAGGCTAAAAGCCTTTCATATTTTATAATTATTTGCATATTCTTTATTGGAGGTAGAATATGAAGATAATTAGATTTATTGTAGTATTAGCAGTAGCATTATCAATATTATTTGGTAGTTTTTATTTAAAGTTTTTTTCATCAATTACGAGTAATATCAATGCTTACATAGTACAGATTGGAATTTATAAACAGGAAGAAAATGCAAATGAGATGATTAAAAAACTAACAGATTTACAGCAACCTAATTATAGATATCAAAAAGATAATAATTTTGTTGTTATTGCAGGAGTATTTTTAAATGAGGAGGAAGCTAAAAAAATGGGAAATGTTATTAGTGAAAAAGGAATTACTTGTGTAGTTAAACAAGTTAATTTTACTAGTGATTTTAAAGAAGTTATTGAACAACAAAACTATGAAGCAATTATCAAAGAGTTAAGTTCATGAAGATAAAAAATTATCCTCAAGAAGAACGACCACGTGAAAAAGCATATCATTATGGGATAGAAAGTTTAAATAATGTAGAGCTTTTAGCTTTGATTTTAAGAACAGGCAGTAGACAGGAATCGGTATTAGAATTAGCACAACGGGTAATTAATGAGGTTGGGGGGTTAAATTATTTAAAGGATATTACTTATCATCAGCTTGTTTTAATTAATGGGATAAAAAAAGCTAAAGCAATTGAAATATTAGCAGTAATTGAACTTACAAAAAGATTAAAAAATACCCAAATGACAATGCCCGTTATTAAAGAACCTAAAGATGGCTATGTGTTAGTTAAAGATAAATTAATGTTTGAACAACAAGAACGTGTAATTGTTCTTTGTCTAAATTCAAGATTAGAAGTGATGAAAGAAAAAACTGTATTTATAGGTAGTAATAATATCTCTATTATTAGTGGGAGGGAATTATTTAAAGAAGCTTTGATTTGTGGCAGTAGTCGAATCATGGTTATTCATAATCATCCTTCTGGTAATCCTGCTCCCTCACTTCAGGATATTGAAACAACTGAGCGATTATATAAAATGGCTGATGAATTAGAGATAGAAGTAGTTGATCATTTGATTATTGGAAGAAATAAATTTTATAGTTTTGCATCAAAAGAGATTTTTGAGGTCTAAAGTTAATTGATTATTTTATATTAATGCCTTATAATGAAGTGGACGTGTGAGGTGATAATTTGAATAATCGAAAGAAACAACGAAATAGAAGAAATATTTTGATAATTACGGTTGCTATTATTGTTTTTTCAAGTATTTCCTTAATATTTTCTAGAACACAGTGGGGAATTGAAAGAATGATTAGTGATTCAATAGCTGTGGTAGAGTATTATGTAATAAAAAAACCAATCGAATTTGTGAGTAATTTGTTTAATGAGTATAATGAATTAAAAGATGTATATAATGAAAACAAGATCTTGAGAGCTAAGTTAGCAGCATATGCAAGTGTAGAGGTTAATACTGATGTATTATCTAATGAAATTGAAGATTTGAAAAAGATTACAAAACTTGATCATTTACCTACTGAATATAATGTAAAAACTGCTACAGTAATTGCTCGAGATGCTAGTAGCTGGACTAATGAAATAACTATTGATTTAGGAAGTATGGCAGGAGTAAGTAAAGATATGGTTGTTGTTGCTTCTAAGGGAATGGTGGGGAAAGTAACATCAGTTACTGAAGTTAGTGCTACTGTTCAATTATTAACAACTGAAAAACCAATATCTGATTTACCTGTTCAAATTATAAATGGTGATCAAAATATTTATGGTTTATTAAAACGTTATGATGTTGAAAGTAAATGTTATGAAGTTACATTGTTAAGCAATGTTGATAAATTAGAGGATAATGCTAAAGTTATTACTTCTGGATTAGGTGGTGATCAAAAAGCACCAAAAGGAATATATATTGGTACTTTTGAGGGTCTTGATTCTTCTAGAGATGGAACAACAAAAACACTTAAGGTTAAGCCAGCAGAGGATTTTAGTGATTTAAGTTATGTATCAGTAGTGTTTAGAGGAAATGTCGATGAATAAGAAATTATATCGATATTATTTAGTAATGGCTTTAAGTTTTATGGTCGATAGTGTAATTAATTATTATATTCCATTTAATTTTGATAAATCTGGGATCACAATTATTCCTTGTATTGGTTTAATGATGTTTACATTATTAAATAATACGATTGGTGATGAGCATCGTTATATTTTTGCAACAGTTACTGGATTGTATTATGCAGTTGTTTATGCTAATAGTTTATTAATTTATGTTTTATTATATTGTTTATATGCTTTTTTAGGTAAAAGATATACAAAATTAGCAACTTTTACCCTTTTAGAAATGTTTATAACTGTAATTGTGACAATAATCGTGCAAGAGATTGTGTTATATTGGTTAGTGTGGATAACTAATATAACACAGCTTTCAATTGCAACCTTTGTGGTAAATCGTTTATTACCGACAGTAGTAGTCAATATGTTTTTGATTGCTCCGATATATTTTATCCATAAGAAATTAGGATTCGAGGGAAAAGTCAATGCATATCAAAGTAAAAGGGGTTAGTGGTCATCTAGTTTTTGTTTTTGATGATAGTCAAGAATTTAATAGTTTAATGAGTGAGTTAGAAAGCCTTTTAGAGTCTCCATTACTTAAAAGTGATGGTTATTTTCCAAGGGCTTTTTTTGACTTTAAAAGTCGAATTTTGAGTGTTCATGAACTGTCAAAATTATTAGAGTTATTATTTGAAAAACAAGTTTTATTATTTGATGGCATTAATATGGTAAAAAAAGAACAAAAAAATGATATTAAAGTAATTAAAAAGACAATTCATTCAGGTGAAGTATTAGAAATAAATCAAGATACATTAATAATTGGGCAGATAAACCCAGGGGCAATCGTACGCTTTAGTGGAAAATTATATGTAATGGGTCGTGTAAGTGGTTTTATTGAAGGTGTTAATGCAAAATCAAGAATTAGTGGTCAGTGTTTTAAAAATGCTCATATTAGAATTAATGGAGTTTCTCGACAAAGTTATACAAGTTCTGAGCTTACGATGCTTTATTATAAAGACAATGAAATATTCTTAGATAAGGGGGACATGATTTATGTCTAGAGTTATTGTAGTTACTTCTGGTAAAGGCGGGGTAGGTAAAAGCAGTATAAGTGTTAATTTGGCTAGTGCCCTAGCTTTTTCTAAGTTTAAGGTTTGTTTGATTGATGGAGATTTTGGTCTTAAAAATCTTGATGTCATGATGGGTTTAGAAAACAGAGTTGTTTATGATTTGAATGATGTTGTTGAGGGTCGTTGTACGATTGAACAAGTATTGGTAAAAGATAAAAGAATAGCTGGTTTAAGTTTATTACCTTCTTGTAAGTCATTATCATTTGAAAATTTAGATACTGAAATAATGAATTCTTTAATAGAAAGATTAAACAAAGATTTTGATTTTATTATAGTAGATAGTCCAGCAGGAGTGGAAAAGGGATTTGAATACTCTGCTTCATTAGCTGATGAAGCAATAGTGGTAGTGAATCTTGATGTTTCATCTTTACGTGATGCTGATCGTGTAGTGGGATTATTGATGAAAAAAGGAATTAATACAATTAATATGATTATTAATAAGGTAAATGTTGATGATATCGAAAGTTCTCGTTCACTAACAATCAATGATGCTAAAGAAATATTATCATTGCCATTACTTGGAATTGTATATGATAGTCATGATATGATAGAGGCTAATAATCGTGGTGTACCAATCTTTTTGAATGAACATCATTTATTACATAATTGTTTTATTAATATTTCTAAACGTTTGTTAGGACATCAGGTACCATATTTAAAATATAAAAAGAAGAGTTTAATTCGTCGATTTTTTTATTCATAAATCAAGTCTTTAATTTAATTGGTTTCATATAATGAATTAGGTGATATGATGAATGATCTTGATGATGTAAGAAAAAGAATGCAAAAAAGGCGTCAAATTAAACAACCATTGAATGATGATAATTTTAAATGTTTTTATAATTTTATGGTTAAGTTTATGGTTGTGATTTTAGTAGTTTTAGTTTCAGTGTCATATGTTAAATTAAACCCAGGTTCAAATTTAAAAAAAATGATTTTAAATGATGCTAATTATAAGATGGTTACAAGCTGGATATCAGATACACTATTTTCTTTTCTACCTTCTGATGATGTGAGTGTGTCAAGTGAAATTAGTTATCAGCATGTAGAAGATGATTATTATAAAAATAATAGTAATGAGGTTTTAAGTATAGAAGCTGGTCGTGTTATTGAAACAGGAACAGATGAGAGTTTAGGTGGTTATGTAGTTATTTTAGGTAAAAATAATGTATCAATTACTTATAGTGAAATTAATAATGTGATGGTGGCATTATATGATGAGGTTGATCAAGGGATGGTACTAGGAAGTTATAATAAAAAGTTTATTTTACAATTTGAGCATCTTGGTAAAGAGATAAGTTATGAAGAGTATCAAAGGATGGAATAATTGGTATATCCATCCTTTTACTTTGATTTATCTTTTAATTAGTGTCTTAAATGATAATTTTTTTAATTATATTAGTGCACTGATTATTGTTTGTGTTCATGAGTATGGTCATTATTATTTTGCTAAAAAGTTTGATTTTGAAATTGATAAAGTTGAGATCTTTCCTTTTGGTGCTTTTTTAAGTGTAAATGATTATGGAGTTCATCATATATGTGAAGAATTAATTATGGTGATGGCAGGTTTAGCAGTTCATTTACCTATTTATGTTATTATTGAAATATTTATTGGAAGTCAATATTTATTGGAGGTAAACCGTTTAGTCTTTATTTTTAATCTTTTACCAATTTATCCACTAGATGGCTCTAAAATATTATTGCTTTTATTATCATTGGTTAAAGACTATTATCAAGCAATTAAATTGCAAATAAAAATATCATTATTATCCTTATCGGTATTGATTGTATTATATAATGAAATTGGATATTTACTTGTATATTTTTATTTATTATATGCAAATTATGAATATATAAAAGAATTTCGGTATATGATCATCCGCCTTTATTTAAATCGATTCCACCAAAATAAATATAAACTTTATAAAATAAATCGCAAGTACAGTTTTTATCGACCTTATAATAATATTTATATAATAAATGGCAAAACATACCAAGAAGAGCAGGTTCTACAATTTTTAATAAAAAAACTTAAAACTGATTGACTTTATTGGATAAATTTAATATAATCACTAATGTTGTAGACCTCTAGCTACAACCGCACATAAGAGGTATTAAAGCAATGCTGCCTTGGTTGGCGAGTCTTAGAATATTAATAGGAGGTGCGATATGTACGCAATTATTGAAACAGGTGGAAAACAAATTAAAGTTGAAGCTGGTGATACTATTTTTGTAGAAAAATTAGATGTTGAAGCAGGAGAAAAAGTGGTTTTTGATAAAGTATTATTAATAGGAGATAAAACTACTAAATTAGGTGCTCCTTATGTTGAAGGGGCTACTGTAGATGCTACTGTTGAAAAACATGGTAAAGAAAAGAAAGTTGTTATTTATAAATATAATGCTAAAAAACATTACCACAAAAAACAAGGGCATAGACAACCATATACAAAATTAGTAATTAATGCTATCAATGGATAATGATTAATGTATTAATTAAAAAAAAACAAAATCATATTATTAATCTCAAAATAACTGGACATGCTGGTAGTGATGTATATGGTAAAGACTTAGTCTGTGCTGGAGTATCTACTGCTGGAGTTGGGGTATTGAATATGTTATCTAAAAAAGGATTTTTAGATAAGAGTATTGGAACAATTGAGATTGATGAAGGATATATAAATATAGTTGTTAATCAAATAGATGAAGTTTGTCAAGTGGTGCTAGAGACACTTGAAGTAACTTTAGATACGATGATTGAAAACTATGGTCAATTTATTAAGATATCTAAAATGGAGGTGTAACATATGATGTTCAAATTAGATTTACAATTATTTGCTTCTAAAAAAGGGGTAGGGTCAACTAAAAATGGTCGTGATTCTAAATCAAAAAGATTAGGAGCTAAATTATCTGACGGGCAATTTTGTACTGCAGGGTCTATTATTTATAGACAAAGAGGAACTAAAATTCATCCAGGTACTAATGTAGGTAAAGGTGGAGATGATACTTTATTTGCTACTGTTGATGGAGTTGTAAAATTCGAAAGACTTGGTAGAGATAGAAAACAAGTTTCAGTTTATCCAGCTGCATAATTTAATCCCTGAAAAGGGATTTTTTTGTGTCAACTGGAGAATAATAAGAAAAGAGGTGGATTTATGCAATTTATTGATAAAGCAAAAATTAGAGTAGAAGCAGGTAAAGGTGGAGATGGAACTGTTGCATTTAGACGAGAGGCTCATGTCCCTAAAGGTGGACCAGCTGGTGGTGATGGTGGAAAAGGTGGTAGTGTTATTTTTGAAGCTACAACCTCATTATCAACATTATTGGATTTAAAATATAATCGTTTATATAAAGCTCCTGCTGGACAAAATGGAATGGCTAAAAAAATGCATGGTAAAGATGCTATTAATACATTGATTAAAGTACCTGTTGGAACAGTGATAATCAATGAAGAAACAAATAAGATCATGGCAGATTTAACAGAAGATAAACAGCGTGTGGTAATTGCTAAAGGTGGTCGTGGAGGTCGTGGGAATGCTCGTTTTGCAACTTCTAGAAACCCTGCACCACAAATTTGTGAACGTGGTGAACCAGGTGAAAAATTCGATTTACAATGTGAATTAAAGTTATTAGCTGATGTAGGATTGGTGGGATTTCCTTCAGTTGGTAAATCAACACTACTTTCAGTAGTGTCAAGGGCCCGCCCAGAAATAGCTGATTATCATTTTACTACTATTGTTCCTAATTTAGGAGTTGTTCAGGTAAAGGATGGTCGCAGTTTTGTTATGGCTGATTTACCTGGGTTGATAGAAGGTGCTGCTCAAGGTAAGGGGTTAGGTCATCAGTTTTTAAGACATATTGAACGCTGTCGAGTGATTGTTCATATTATTGATATGGGGGCAGTTGATGGTCGAGATCCTTATGAAGATTATGTAACAATAAATAAAGAGTTAAGTGAGTATCAATATCGTTTATTGGAACGTCCACAAATTGTTGTTGCTAATAAAATGGATGAAGAAGGGGCTGAGGAAAATCTTGCTCGTTTTAAAGAATTAGTTGGTGAGGATGTTAAGGTTTTTCCAATTAGTGCTATTATCCATGATGGTGTTGATCAGGTTTTATATGCAATTGCTGATACTTTAGCAGCTACTCCAGTATTTACATTGGAGGAAGATAATGAACAAAATACTGTTCTTTATACAATGGAAGATGAAGAAGAAAAACCATTTGAATTACATAATTTAGGTAATGGAGACTGGAAAATTACTGGTAAACGGATTGAGAGAATGGTTGCTATGACTTCGCTAGTTAGTGATGATTCATTAAAGCGTTTATTAATCAAGCTAAGAAATATAGGGGTTGATGAAGCTTTAAGAGATGCTGGAGCTAAAGATGGAGATAATGTAACAATTGCTGATTTTGAATTTGATTATTTTGAATAATTAAAATAATGCTGGATAAAATAACTTAAAATTATTTTATTCAGCTTTTTTATTGCAAATCAAAAAAGCAAGAAAAATAAAAGAAGTGTTTTAGATATAAAGGTGGTATAATGATATGGAAAGGGTGATTGTATGTCAGTTTATTTAAATCCAGGAAATAAATCTTTTGAAATAGCAATAAATAGTGAAATATATGTAGATAAATCATTGTTGATTGAGTATACAAATAAGGTAATTAACACTAATATGCAATATGTTTGTGTTTCAAGACCAAGACGTTTTGGAAAGAGTACAGATGCAAATATGTTAGTTGCATATTATTCTAAAGGGTGTGATTCATTAAAGTTATTCGATAATTTAAAAATTAGTGAAACTGAGTTGTATCAAAAACATTTAAATCAGCATAATGTTATTCATTTAAATATGCAGGATTTTTTAAGTGAAACATATGATATTGAAAAAATGATACAATTAGTAAATGACTCACTTATTTGGGAATTGCTTATAGAATATAAGGATTTATTGTATTTTGATAAAACAAAATTAGTTAGAGTTCTTAATGATATGTATAGTCAAACTCACAAGGCGTTCATATTTATTATCGATGAATGGGATTGTATTTTCAGGGAATATTCTCAGAATAAAAAAGCACAGAATCAATATTTAGATTTTTTAAGAAATTTATTGAAAGATAAACCTTATGTAGAACTCGCCTATATGACAGGAATTCTGCCAATTAAAAAGTATGGGACACATAGTGCTTTAAATATGTTTGATGAAATTTCAATGATTGATCCAGGTATACTTTATGAATTTATGGGTTTTACAGAAAAGGAAGTCAAGAACTTATGTACAAAGTATGATGTTAGTTTTGATATACTGAAACAGTGGTATGATGGTTATCAATTAACAAAAGAGATATCAGTATTTTCACCTAGGTCAGTAGTTGCTTCAATTACTAGAAGAATATTTAATAATTATTGGACATCAACAGAAACATATGAAGCTTTACAGATTTATATTGATATGAATTTTGATGGGCTTAAGGATGATATCATACGATTATTGTCAGGAGAAAAGATTAATATTCAAACAACATCATTTCAAAATGATATGACTTCCTTCAAATCAAAAGATGATGTGTTTACTTTGTTGGTTCATTTAGGGTATTTAGCTTATAATCAGGATACAAAAGAAGTATGTATACCTAATAAAGAGGTTATAGATTCGTTTGTTCAATCAGTTAAAAATTCTTCATGGGGAAAAACAACTACTGCATTGATAAACAGTGATGAGCTTTTAAAAGCAACATGGAATTTAAATGAAGAAAAAGTTGCTTATTATATTGAACAAGCTCATTTGGAAACATCGTTATTACAGTATAATGATGAAAATGCTTTAAGCTATACTATATCACTAGCATATTATCGTTCGAGGGATTTTTATATAATAGTAAAAGAATTACCAGCAGGAAAAGGATTTGCAGATATGGTGTTTATTCCTAAAGGGGATAAACCAGCAATGGTAATTGAATTAAAATGGAATCAGGAAGTAGAAACAGCAATCACTCAGATTAAAGAAAAAGAATATTATTTTGGCTTAGAAAAATATTTAGATAACTTACTTTTGATAGGTATTACTTATGATAAGGATAGTAAAAAACATATTTGTCAAATAGAAAAATATGAGGGTTAAATCCCTCGTATTTTAGTAATGAAGCTAAAGTTTTATAAATAAATTTATTATTGAACAGCTTTATTTTAGTTGGTTTTTTTAATGTTCAGTGATATAATTGTTGAGAAACTTTTGATATAGATTTGAGACGAAAAAATAATTAACATATAGTATAATAATAACGTAAAGGAGTCTATCATGTATAGTTATATAATTGGAAAGGTTGTAGAGATTAATATTGATCATATTGTAATTGAAAATAATGGTATTGGATATTTGGTTTATGTAAGTAATCCTTATGAATTTATTAAGGGTAAAGAGATTAAGGTTTATTTGTATCAATATGTTAAAGAAGATGGTTTGCTTTTATATGGATTTAAAACTAATGAAGAAAAAGAAATGTTTTTAAAGTTGATCTTAGTAAAAGGAATTGGGTGTAAAACAGCAATTGGAATTTTAGCTACTGGTGATGTAACAAGCATAATTAGTGCAATTGAAACAGGTAATGTAGCTTATTTAAAAAAAATACCAGGAATTGGACCAAAAGCAGCTCAACAGATTATATTGGATCTCCAAGGTAAATTTAAAAATACGACAACTACGATTATAAATAATAATGATTTAGATGAAGCATCAGAGGTGCTTGTAGCATTAGGATATAAAAAATATGAGGTAGATAAAGTTTTAGCAGTTTTATTAAATGAAAAGCTAGATACTAATGGATATGTAAAAAGAGCACTTAGTTTATTAGTGAAATAAGGAGGTAGCATATGGGCAGAAACGAAATTCTTGATGCTAATATATGTGAAGATGATGAAAGCAGTTTAAGGCCTTCATCATTTGATGAATATGTTGGACAGACAAATTTAAAGGAAAATTTAAAAGTTTTTGTTGGCGCAGCAAAGTTGCGAGATGAATCACTTGATCATGTTTTGTTATATGGACCACCAGGTTTAGGAAAAACAACAATGTCAATGATTATTGCTAATGAAATGGGGACTAATATTAAGATTACTACTGGACCAAGTATTGAAAAGACAGGGGATTTAGTTGCGATATTAACAGCTTTAGAACCAGGAGATGTATTGTTTATTGATGAAATACATCGTTTGAATAAAGTCGTTGAGGAAATATTATATCCTGCAATGGAAGATTTTTGTGTTGATGTTGTTATTGGTAAAGAAGCCTCGACTAGATCGGTGCGAATAGATTTGCCTCCTTTTACTTTAGTAGGTGCTACTACACGGGCAGGAGATCTGTCTGCACCATTACGTGATCGTTTTGGAATAGTATCTAAATTAGAATATTATAATGAGATAGATTTAAAAACGATAATTGATCGAACTAGTAGAGTTTATCAAATGCCGATGGATGATGATGCTAAAACAGCATTAGCCATGCGTTCTAGAGGGACACCACGAATTGCTAATAGGTTATTTCGAAGAGTTCGTGATTTTGCACAATTTAATGGTGAAGATGTAATTACAAAAGAAAGAACTATTGAGGCGCTTGATCGTTTAAAAGTTGATCAATTAGGTTTGGATGATGTTGATCATAAGTATTTATTAGGAATTATTCATCGTTTCAAGGGGGGGCCAGTAGGATTAGAGTCATTAGCTGCTTCAATTGGTGAAGAGCCTCAAACATTGGAGGATGTGTATGAACCATATTTATTACAAATTGGATTAATTAAAAGAACACCAAGGGGAAGAATTGCTACTTTTGAAGCATATAATCATTTAAATATTCAAATGGAAGACTAGTTATTCTAGTCTTTTTTTGTGAGGTGATGTAATGAAAAAGCATGAGATTATAGGATTGTTTGTATTAATGATTATATCTACAATTTATTCTTTAAGCTTGCCTGAAACTGAAGTTAAACAAATTACAAGTAATCCTCAAATTAAGATCGTTGTTGAGGGTAAGTATAATCAGACTCTTACTTTTGATAAAGCTCCAACAGTTGAAGCGGTTTTTAAACAGTTAAATATTAAGAATATATATGGCTTTGATGATAAAACTGTTCTACCTACAAGAACAGTTTTTTATATTCCTGAAGGTGAAAATCTGATTTCTTTAAATAAAGCAACAAAAGAGCAATTGATGACGATAAAGGGGATTGGAGTTAAAACCGCTGATAAAATAATTGAATATCGTCAAAAAACACCATTTTGTACAATTGAAGATATTACTAAAATATCAGGGATTGGTCAAAAGACATATTTAAGAATTAGAGGATTATTATGTTTATAAAAAATTATTTAATTTATTATGGGATTAGCTGTTTGTTATTAATTGTTAGTATATTAGTACATCCAGTTTTTTTTATATTTTTAATATTTTATGGAGCTTTTATTATTTATCGTTTAAATTTAATGAATTTTATTAGTATTTTTATTTTTACAACTCTCTTTTTTTTATTTGTTAATTGGCCTACACCAATTAATGATTCTATTATTAAGGGTAAAATAGTAGCAGTAGATCAAAAAAGTGTAGTACTTAAAACTAGTCGGACAAAGGTTAAGGTGTATGGAGATTTTATAGGATACCAGATTGGTGATGTTTTAGAAATGGAAGTTGAGTATTTTAATATAAGTGAACCAACTAATGATAATGCCTTTAATTATAAAAGATATTTATATAGTCAAGGGATTACTAATAATGCTATGATTAAGCGATTGTTAAGTGTTGATTCTACACAGAGTTTATTTAAAGAATTGCAAAAGAGAGTATCAGGTGATGATCTTGAGGATAGTTATGCTTCAATGTTTGTTTTAGGAATAAAAGATGAAATGATAGAAGGTTATTATCAGCAGTTAACAGATCTTTCGATAGTTCATTTATTTGCTCTTTCTGGTTTGCATATTCATATTTTAAATAATTTATTAAAAAATATATTAAGGTTTATTGTATCAGATAGGTTTATTGATTATTTTGTAATTGTTTTGATTGGCTTATATGTTTATATAATTCCAATTAATATTTCATTTATTAGAGCATATTTGGTTATGTTATTATCGGTTTTGTTTAAAGGGTATTTGAATAAATTAGATTGCTTATCAATTGTAACAGTATTAATGTTATTAATTAATCCATATATTATTTTTAGTTTGTCATTTATTTTTTCTTATTTAATTTACTTTATTATTTTATTGTTAAACCAAAGTCAATATTTTAATTTATTAGTATATTTTGGGAGTTTACCAATAATTTTAACAATTCAATATCGAATTAATATTTTATCATTATTTTTAGGGATTATCTTAGCACCTTTAATAAGTTTACTGTATCAAATGATTTGGATTTATGTGTTATTAGGTGATTTTGTAAAACCAGTAGTAAGAATAATTATTTATTTTTTGAATAATATTATTATCTTTTGTAATGATTTTTCAATTTTTATAAATTTTTCTAAACCAACATTATTTTTTATTCTTAGTTATTACTTTGTTTATTTTAAAATAATTTTAAAAATAAATATTAAACAAAAAGTTATTAGAGAAATATTGATGTTAGTTAGTTTATTATTGGTATTTTATTTTAAACCTTATTATAGTATTGAAGGAAAAGTTACAATGATTGATGTAGGACAGGGAGATTGTTTTTTAATCCAGCAGCCATTTAATCAGGGGAATATTTTAATTGATACAGGAGGTTTGAAAAATAAAGATATAGCTTCACTTACATTGGTTCCTTATTTAAAATCACAGGGAATTAATAGACTAGATTATGTTTTTATTTCTCATAATGATTTTGATCATTGTGGTGCTTATGATTCTCTTGTTAAACAGATTAAAATAAAACAAACTATTACTTCTTATCAGGAGAAAATAAAGATAGGGGACATTGAAATTGAAATGCTTAAAAGTGGGATGAAAACGAAAGATAATAATGATAACTCTTTAATTATTAAAGCAACGATTAATAATTTAGTTTATTTGTTTACTGGTGATATATCTAGTAAGGTTGAACATAAATTGATTGAGAATTATCCAAATTTAAAAGTTGATGTTTTAAAAGTGTCTCATCATGGAAGTGTAACGGGAACTAGTAGTGAGTTTTTAGAAGCTGTTAGACCTAAAATAGCCTTAATAAGTTGTGGGAAGAATAATCGTTATGGTCATCCTAATAAAAGTGTATTAGAACGATTAGAAGATTATGATGTTAAAGTTTATCGAAGTGATTTAACAGGAATGGTGAAGATTATTTATTATGGAGATGATAATTATATTTATCCATGACTTTATTATCAAAGTAGTTTATAATGATTACAGTTGGAGTGATGATTAATGATAATTGTAATTTATGGTGAAGAAAGTTTTTTAATGGAGCAGAAGTTACAGGCTCTAAAGAAAGAATATAATTGTAATGAAGAAAATATGAATTTTTCTGTTTATAGGGGGGATGAAGATAGTATAGAAACAGTATATGAAGATATAATTACACCGCCTTTTTTTAGTGATAAAAAGATGGTTATTTTAAAGAATCCCTTTTTTTTAACTGCAAAAAAAATAAAGAAAGATAATAATGAGTTGGCTTTTTTTGAAAAGTGCTTAGATAATGATAATGAGGAAACACTTTTTGTGATTTATAATGTTGGTAAAGATTTTGATGAGAGAAAAAAGTTAGTTAAAAGATTACGTAAAGAAGCTAAATTTTTTGAGATAGATAAAGTTAATCATTATAAACTATCAGATAGTACTCGTCAGGCAGTGAAACGTCGTGAGGCTACAATTGATGATGATGCATTAGAATTACTATTAAGTCGTTTAGGTGATAGTTTAAATAATGTTGTTTTAGAGGTGGAGAAACTTTGTTTGTATTGTAAACATATTACATATGATGTAGTGGATAAATTGGTTAGTAAACCCCTGGATGAAAATGTTTTTGCACTTACTAGTGCTATTCTTCAAAAAGATCGAAAAAAAATGTTTTCGATTTATCATGATTTAATGATTTTAAATGAAGAACCAATTAAATTGATTGTTTTAATTGCAGGACAAATGCGTCTTATTTATCAAGTGAAATTATTAGATCGAAAAGGGTATAATGATAAGGAAATTGGAAAGTTCTTAGGTGTAAATCCTTATCGTTTAAAATATATTAGACAAGAAGGTAAAAGCTTTGATTTAAATGAATTATTAAAGTGTTTAGATGAATTATCAAAGTTAGATGTTCAAATAAAGACAGGTAAAATAGATAAAAAAATGGGTTTAGAATTATTTATGATAAGAATATAGGAGAATTTATGGAATCGTTAAGAGAATTGTATAAAATTGGTGTTGGACCATCATCATCACATACAATGGGTCCTCAAAGAGCAGCTGTTAAGATTAAGGAAACATATAATAATGCAGATCATTTTGTAGTATATTTACATGGTTCTTTAGCATTAACTGGTAAAGGGCATTTAACTGATCAAATTATTGAGGAAACTTTTGGTAAAGAAAATGTTGAAATTCATTTTGTTAGTGATGCTTTGCCAAAACATCCTAATGGAATGGTATTTGAGGTTTATCAAAAAAGTAAATTACTTGATAAAATAACTGTCTATTCTATTGGTGGTGGGGCACTGATGTATGAAGATGATAAACTGCAACAGCCAAAACAAGTATATCCACATCATAATTTAAATGAGATATTGGAGTATTGTGATCAAAAGGGAATAAATTTATATGATTATGTATTAGAATTTGAAGATGGAGATTTTAAATCTTATCTATACGAAATTTTAGATGCAATGTTTAAATGTGTTGAAAGAGGTCTTTCAATAACTGGAATTATTCCTGGACGTTTGCAGTTAAAAAGAGTTGCTAAATCAATTTATCAACAAGCAATAAATACTCATCGTAGTGGTGAACGAGATCGGCTTTTAGTTAGTAGTTATGCTTATGCTGTTAGTGAAGAAAATGCTTCTGGTCATCAAATTGTAACTGCCCCAACTTGTGGGGCTAGTGGGGTAATGCCTGCAGTGATGTATTATTGTTTTAAACAGCTTAATATACCTAGAAAAGAAATAGTTAAGGCAATAGCAGTAGCAGGAATTTTTGGTAATGTTATTAAGACTAATGCTACAATTTCTGGGGCTGATGGAGGATGTCAGGCTGAAATTGGCAGTGCTTGTGCAATGACGGCAGCTGCATATGGCTGGATTTTAGAATTAAATAATAATCTAATTCAATATGCTGCTGAAATGGGATTAGAACATAATTTAGGATTAACTTGTGATCCAGTAGGTGGTTATGTTCAAATTCCTTGTATTGAACGTAATGGCTTTGGAGCTTTAAGGGCAATGGATGCTGCGATGTATGCTAAACAGTTAGGGTATTTAAGAAAAAATAAAGTATCATTTGATGCAGTAGTAAGAGTGATGAAACAAACTGGTAAAGATTTAAATAGTGCTTATAAGGAAACTTCTTTAGGGGGATTGGCTAAAGAATTTGGATTTGAAGATGGAAACTAGATCTTTATATATCCATATTCCTTTTTGTTTACATATTTGTTCATATTGTGATTTTTGTAAAGTCTTTTACCAGAAAAAACAGGTAGATGATTATTTGGCGGTTTTAAAGAAAGAACTGGCTTCGTTAAAAATTGATTTGCCTTTAAAAACAATTTATATTGGTGGAGGGACTCCAACTAGTCTAGATGATGAGCAGTTAGAGTGGTTAATGGATATTATTAAACCATATATTAGTAATGATACTAAAGAAGTAACGATTGAAGTTAATCCAGAAACGCTTGATTGTTATAAGCTTGATATTTTAAAAAAAGGCGGAATCACAAGATTAAGTATTGGAGTAGAAACTTTTAATGATGATTTGTTGAAAGCTATTAATCGTAAACATAATTGTATGCAGGTTAAAAGAGTTATTGATTATGCTCATCGTTTAGATTTTAATAATATTTCAATTGATTTAATGTATGGCTTACCTGGACAGACAATAGAAGATATAAAAAAAGATTTAGATATAATAAAATTATTAAATATTCAACATGTATCTTACTATGCCTTGATTTTAGAAGATCATACAGTGCTAAAAAATCAAAATTATCTTCCCTTAGATGAAGAGGATGAAGCTAATATTAATGAACTGATAGATGAAAGATTAGCTCAAATGGGATTTATAAAATATGAAATCAGTAATTATGCTAAACCTGGTTTTGAATCACTTCATAATTTAGCGTATTGGCAATATGATAATTACTATGGTGTTGGACTAGGTGCCAGTAGCAAAATTGATAACCAAATAATTGAACATAGTCGTAATTTAAATTCTTATTTAAAATTTCAGGATATTACTACTGAATTATATAATTCTAAAAAAGAAACAATGTTTAATCATTTAATGATGTCATTACGCTTAGTTAAAGGGCTTGATTTAAAGGCTTTTGAAAAGCACTATGGGATTAAAGTATTAGATTTATATCCTCGAGCTATAAATAAACATCTTAGTTTAAAAACACTTGTTATTGAAGATGGTTATTTGCGTTGTACTAAGGATTCAATAAAGTTATTAAATACAATTTTATTAGATTTTATCTAGTTAGAAGATAAATAATTTTAAGTGTATTTTATGAGTGGTTAAACAATTTTGATGTTACCATTCACAGTCAAATGAATAGGAAATTAAAAAAAGGCATGTGTGAATTCGATTTTAATTGAATTCACCATGCTCTTTTATTTTGTTTTCAATGATCTTAATCTTGTTTTTGTTATGTTATTAGTAAATAAGTTTGTAACATTTAATGTTTTTTCATATTATCAGATCAGTATTTATTTTTTGAATGTGAACAGTAATATATGATTATAGAAATTTGATTTCAAAAGTAATCCTCTTAATTATTTTGTATAAAATAATAGGAGGATTATTGTATGAGCAAAATAATTAGTTATCAAAATGATTTAGTTAAATTTAATAATGATCTTTTCTTTAAATATCTTCTTTCCAGAGATACTGCTGAATCTAAATTGTTAA
>OFHM01000180.1_pt1 | contig 60624 bp, 45 predicted proteins | sample 1521311 | NCBI WGS metagenome assembly OFHM01 (sample SAMEA3504083, study PRJEB24116) | mouse gut metagenome | biome: mouse gut; feature: mouse-associated habitat; material: faeces | place: Denmark | collected 2011 | reverse complement strand
GGGAAACGTTTTTAATCTGACCGTACTTTTGGCCGGAAGCTTTCTGATTGGGAATACCGACCATATCCTGCAGCGGGTACTGGGAACGGCCGCAGCCTTTGCGATAGGATTTTTAATGGAATTTTTCCTGTTCCACCTGGATTACTCCAGGACAGAGCGGGTGCAGTTCGAGGATGACGAATATTATTATTATGTAAAAGCAGTTCCGAAGGTATATGTTTCTACCACGGAGAAACAGGTAAAGCAGATTAACAAGAGGAAAAATACCGGAATTAATAAGAAAGATTTAGCGGACGAGTTTGATATTGACCAGGATTTGCTGGATGACTGAGAAAGAAAGGAAGTGATAAAATGATACAGAATCTGTTAGGGATGGTGAATGCTTTTGTAGAGAAGTACTTGTATGGGTTTAGTATCCCCAGGTTTAACCGGATAGATTTTGTAGAGATTATTATCATTTCTTTATTGGTGTATAATATATTGGTGTGGGTAAAAAATACCCGTGCCTGGGTATTGCTGCGGGGCATAATTATCATTGTAATCTTCTGCCTGATCGCCGCCCTGTTCCAGATGAGTACCATACTCTGGATTGTAGGCAAGACCATTAATGTGGCAGTGATTGCGGTGGTAATTGTATTTCAGCCGGAGCTGCGGCGTGCGCTGGAGCAGCTTGGACAGAAAAATTTTATTACATCGGTATTTTCTTTTGACTCCCAGAAGAATCAGGAGCGGTTCAGCGAACGGGTAGTCAGCGAAATTGTAAAAGCAACTTATGAAATGGCCAAAGTGAAGACAGGGGCACTGATTGTTATAGAGCAGGATGTGGTACTCAGGGAATACGAGAGAACCGGAATTCCTCTGGATTCTCTGGTGTCCAGTCAGCTTCTGATTAATATTTTCGAGCACAATACGCCTCTGCATGACGGAGCTATTCTTGTACGGGGAGAACGGGTGGTATCGGCAACCTGTTACCTTCCTCTTTCCGATAATATGGAGCTGAGCAAGGAGCTGGGAACCAGACATCGTGCGGCTGTGGGCATCAGTGAGGTCTGTGATGCACTGACCATCGTAGTATCGGAGGAAACGGGAAATGTGTCCATTGCTGTGGGAGGAGAACTGTACCGAAACGTGGATGCGGAATATTTAAAAGGAAAATTGAATTTTATCCGAAAAGGCTCCATGGATGTGGCAAGGTTCCGGATATGGAAAAGGAGGATGAAGCATGTTCAGGAAAATGATGAAGCATCTGGTGAATAATCCGGGGCTGAAAATTCTGTCCGTCCTCCTGTCTGTTGTACTGTGGATGGTAGTGGTGAAAATGGCGGATCCGGACTTTACCAAACCGTTTTCCGTTCCGGTGGAAATTCTGAATAAAGATGTGATTCGAACTATGGGAAAGGTTCCGGATATTGTAGGGGATACAGATATTGCCGTGTTTTATATTTCCGGTCCCCGAAGCTATGTGGAGGACATGGACAGCGATGATTTCAGCGTGACAGCAGATTTAAGCCAGATGGATTTGAGCCAGGACGGCGAGACAAAACTGGTGCCCATTGAAATCACTGCGAAAAAAAATGAAAAACATATTGAAATCATAAAAAAAACCGTGAACATGCAGATTACACTGGAGGATTTGTCGGAACAGAAATTTGTAATTTCTCCGGAAACCACGGGAACACCGGCGGAAGGCTGCGCCATTGGAGATGTGGAGGTAGTCCCGAATCTTCTGCAGGTATCCGGCCCGGAATCTGTGGTATCCCGGATTAACCGTGTGTCAGCTTCCATCAATGTGGATGGAATTTCCAGTGATGTGACAGACAGTGTGAAACCTGTTTTATATGATGAGAACGGAGAAGTAATTTCTTCCGAACTGCTGGAAATGAATCAGAATGTAGTGACTATAAGAGCCAGAATTCTGGGAACGAAAAGTGTGCCTGTCCACTGTCAGGTAAGGGGTACACCGGCAGCAGGCTATGAGTATCGGGGCGTGGAATTAACCCCGGAAACGATTCTGATTAAAGGAGAGGCCGCATTGCTGAACGGAATCACTTCTATTGATATCCCGGACGATGTAATCAGTCTGGAAGGGGCAAAGGAAGATATTGAAACCACTGTGGATATCACTCCGTATCTGGGGGACGGAGGCGTCTCTCTGGTGGATGATACGGCCAACCAGGTGGTTGTAAAAGTGTTGATTGAACAGAAAGAATCCAAAGTATTCCATCTGCCGGTGGAAAGTATCAAAATCAACGGACTGAAACAGGATTATGAATTGTCTTTTCAGGGAAGTACCGTTTCTGTTACGGTCAGAGCCCTGAAAGAATACATGGATACGCTGCAGAATGGAAGTATTAAGGCGGAGCTGGATGTTGAGGATCTGGAGCCGGGGGTCCATACGCTCCCTCTTACCGTGACTTTGCCGGATGATAAGTTTGAGCTGCCGGACACCATTAACGTCCAGGTTACCATTGAAGATAAAAATGCCCCGCCGGAAATAAATCAGGATGAGACAGAACAGCCTGGAGATGACAACAGCGGAAACAGCAACAATAACAGCAGCAATGGCAATAATAACAGCCCAAACGGGAATAACAGCGGAAACGGAACGAATCAGAATAACAGAGATTCAGAGGAAGACTGACAGATTCATTTACCATGGTATGACAGGATGCATACAGAATGGAGGAAAATAATATATGGCAAGAATGTTTGGAACAGATGGTGTGAGAGGTGTGGCCGGTACAGAGCTTACGATTGAGCTGGCCATGAAACTGGGGCAGGCGGGTGCCTATGTACTGACAAAAGAAAAATCATATCAGCCCACGATTATTGTAGGCTGTGATACAAGAATTTCAGGTGGAATGCTGGCGAATGCTCTGATGGCGGGAATCTGTTCCGTAGGGGCGAATGCTGTCTACATGGGGGTGGTGCCCACGCCGGCCATTGCATATCTGACCAGGAAACACAAGGTAGAGGCGGGAGTGGTTATTTCCGCTTCCCATAACCCCATGGAGTTTAACGGAATTAAGTTTTTCAACGGGGAAGGATATAAGCTGTCCGACGAACTGGAAGATGAGATAGAAGCCCTGATAAAAAACGGTATGAAGGATGTTGCCATGCCCCTTGGTTCCGGAATTGGAAATATCAGTTACCGCTTTGACGCCAGGGAGGAATATGTATTTTTCATGAAAAAAACAGTTCCGGTGGATTTAAGCGGCCTGAAAATTGTAGTGGACTGTGCAGAAGGGGCTTCTCATTATACAGCGGTGGAGACATTAAAGGGTCTTGGTGCAAATCTGGTGGCAATTCATACCAGTCCCGATGGAAGCAATATCAATGCCAACTGCGGCTCTACCCATATGGATGAACTGCGGGCAAGGGTGGTTTATGAAAAGGCCAATGTGGGAATTGCTTTTGACGGTGATGCGGACCGTATGCTTGCTGTAGATGAAAAAGGCGATGTGGTAGACGGTGATCAGGTGATGGCCATTATCGGAAATTACATGAAGGAGCATGGAAATCTGAAGAAAAATACCATTGTGGGAACGGTTATGAGTAATCTTGGGTTTACGCTGATGGGGAAACAGCGGGGAATCCGTATCGAACAGACAAAGGTGGGAGACCGCTATGTTTTGGAAAATATGAGAGAAAATGGGTATAATATTGGAGGAGAGCAGTCCGGACATATTATTTTTCTGGATGAAAATACCACAGGAGACGGCCTGTTAAGCGCGCTTCATCTGCTGGAAGTTATGGTGGAGACAAAGGAGCCCCTTTCACAGCTGGCTCAGATTATGGAGGTACTGCCTCAGGCCCTTGTGAATGCAAAAGTGCCCAACCACAAGAAGGAGCATTTTATGGAATATCCGGAAATTGCTCAGGCAATTCAGGAGCTGGAGCAGAAGTTTGCAGGAGAAGGCAGAGTTCTGATTCGCCCTTCCGGTACAGAGCCGCTGATTCGTGTTATGATTGAAGGGAAGGATCAGACAGAGATTAATCAGGATGCAGAAAATCTGGCTGATCTGATTATGAAAAATATGTTGTAATTTACCATGAGGAGGGCCCTGGTTTATTTATCCCAAAGGCCAGGTAAACTGGGAGGAGTCTTTATGGTTACCTGACAGTGCAGGAAAAACCTGGCAGAAAAATGTATTGGAGGAACGAAGATGGTTAGTCAGAAAGTGACGATTAAGAATCCTACGGGCCTGCATTTAAGACCGGCGGGGATTTTGTGTAAAGAAGCAGTGAAATATCAGGCGTTGATTACCTTTAATTTTAAGGGAGGTACTGCAAATGCCAAAAGTGTGTTAAGTGTACTGGGTGCATGTATCAAATCCGGAGATTCCATAGAGTTTGTCTGTGAAGGGGAGGATGAAGAAGAAGCACTGCAGGCAGTAGTGACAGCAGTGGAAAATGGACTTGGAGAATAAAAGAGAGGCCGGCTTCAGATTATAAAATGTGAAGCTGGTCTCCGATTTCTGTAAAGTTGAATATAAAATGGAGGAGACTATGAAGAAAATATTAATTACAGGCTGCAACGGCCAGCTTGGACGGGCACTGAATCAGATCTATCATGATGAATGCCTGATTAACACAGATGTGACGGAGGGAGAAGGAAGAAAGGCTCTGGATATTACAGATGTGGACGCAGTCTTAAAAATGGTACGGGAAGAACAGCCGGATGTTATCATCAACTGTGCGGCTCACACAGCAGTGGAGCTCTGTGAAAGCCAGGAAGATCTCGCATACCGCATTAATGCCATCGGAGCACGGAATCTGAGCATTGCCGCTGCCCAGGTGGATGCAAAACTCATACAGGTTTCCACCGATTACGTGTTTGACGGGAACGCCACAAGGCCCTATACGGAGTTTGATGAACCATGTTCCGACAGCGTTTATGGAAAGACAAAACTGGAAGGAGAGCGGTTTGTAAAGGAATTTGCACCGAAACATTTTATTCTGAGGACAGCCTGGCTCTACGGGGATGGGAAAAATTTCCTGAAAACCATGCTCCGGCTTTCTGAAACAAATCAGGAAGTAAAGGTGGTAAATGACCAGTTTGGCAATCCCACCAGTGCAAAAGAACTGGCAAGGCTGATTCATTTTCTGGAACCAGGAGAGAATTATGGAACTTTCCACGCTACCTGTGAGGGGCAGTGCAGCTGGGCTGACTTTGCGGCAAAGATTTTTGAGATGGCCGGGAAAGCCACCAAAGTAATTCCCATTTCCACAGAAGAATATAATGCCGGGGTAAAAAGACCTGCATACTCTGTTCTGGACAACTATATGCTGCGCCTGACCACCGATTACCGGATGGCAGACTGGGAGACAGCATTACAGGAATATATGGACGAGTTACAGTAAATCAGATAATTGGAGACCTGGAATTCTGACAGTTTACAGCTTTCCAGTTATCGTTTTGCAGCAGACAAAAGTAAGGAGATTCCAGGATGAAAAAAAAGATACGTTGGGCAGTATTTCTGCTGCTGATGCTTATCATGGCAGGAGGGATCATACTGCAGTCTCAGCGAAGCTGGAAAGGAGAGGCTAAAACCAGCAGTCTGAGAATAGAGAATCAGGCAAATGTGGGAGAAATCCGGAAAGGAACGGAAATTGCCCAGACCTTTACTGCCGACAGAAATTTTTCCGGAGTCTCATTGCTTATGGCCACTTTTGATAAAAGGGTGTATGGACGGATTCATGTAAAACTTCTGGAGGAAAAAAATGGACAGGTTCTGGCAGAGAAAACATATTATGCAGGTTCTGTAGAGGATAATGCACTGTATCATTTTCTGTTTGAGGAGGAAATTGAAGTTTCCGCGCCTGCAGAATATCGCGTTGTGATAACATCTGATACAGGCAGGTTCCAAAACGGCGTTACAATCTGGAATTCCCTGGAAGACCAGTATCAGGAGGGGGAACTGTATATCAATGGAGAACAGCAGTCAGGGGATCTGGTATTTCGCATTGCATATCAGGGAAAGATGGAATATCAGTGGGGCATGTTCCTGCACAGAGCGGTGCTTCAGATCCTTCTGTTTGCCTTTCTGGGCGCCCATTGTCTTCTGAATATCCGAAGCATGTATCAGTGGATATTTGAAAAAAGAGTGTGGATTTCTCTGGGAGTATTTGCGTTTCTGGTGGTAAACCGGTATCATTTTTCCTCCATTGGACAGTTTGACCAGTACATTCAGCCGGGAGATGGTTCTCAGTATGCGGCGCCTGTTGCCGGTCAGTCAAGAGCGATTCGAAGCGATGAATGGATGCTGGGAGTCCCCCGGTTTCTGTCAGCAGAATACAGTGATTATGGAAAATATAATCAGATAGTGCGTGCAGAAAAAACCACAAATCTTTCTGCCTCCGGATTGTACCGCAGTTATTCTGCACTGGCCCAGCCCATGGACTGGGGGTTTTACCTCTTTGGTTCGGAGATTGGACTGTCTTTTCGCTGGTGCTTTAAAATGGTATTCGGCTTTTTGTTTTCGTACGAATTCTGCCTGATATTAACCAGGAGAAAAAGGCTGCTGTCACTGGCAGGAGCGTCTCTGATCTGGTTTTCCAGCTGCAATATGTGGTGGTCCACCATGAACTGGATTCTGGCAGGAGAAGCCGCACTGGTGTTTGTATGGTATTTTCTGGAAGAACGGGACAGACGGAAACGGATTTTATGGGGGCTGGGACTGGCTGTGTCGGCATCCTGTTTCCTGGTGGTGGATTTATATCCCGCCTGGCAGGTGCCGGCAGGATATCTCTATCTGCTGGTTTTAATCTGGATGATTGCAGAACACTGGCAGGATATACGCAGTTACAGGTGGAAAGACTGGCTGCTGGCTGTGGGCTGTCTGGTATTTTTATTCAGCATTGCAGGAGCGTATCTTCTGAATGACATGGAATATCTTACTGATATTATGAATACAAAGTATCCGGGACAGCGGGTCAGCTATGGAGGAAGGAGTATTCAGCAGCTCCTGGGATATCTTCCCACTTTTTTTACTTCACTGGAGCATTATGCCAATCCCAGCGAGGCAGGCAGATTTGTCAGTTTCTTCCCCATTCCCTGGGCCCTGTCCCTGGTGGTTTTTGTGCGCAGCAGAAAAAAAGACCTGCTCACAGGGCTGCTGCTGGGAGGAAGTACCTTTCTCTCTCTGTACTGTATGGTGGAACTGCCCGGATTTCTGGCCCGGATTTCTCTGCTCACTTATTCCACACCGGAGCGTACGGCACTGGTTCTGGGATTTGCCCAGATCCTGCTGCTGCTGGTAACCGTGTCACGATTTGAAGAGAGGGAAGGCCTGAGTCTTCCGGCGGGAATCTTAACGGTAGTGCTGACCGGAATTGTGACGGTATGGTATGGCAGACAGTGCTGCCCGGAATATCCAAAATGGATTTACTTTGTATTCCTGGGAATTCTGGTATTCGGATCATTGCTGACTCTGATTTCCCGTTTTGGGGAAAACGTCCGTCAGTGGGCCCTGGCAGGACTGAGCCTTCTGCTTATTGTGACAGGGCTCAGGGTCAATCCTCTGATGTGCGGTCTGGATGCCATCAGAAGCAAGCCGGCGGCAGAAGCAGTAGCCGAAATTACAGAACAGGACAGTACAGGAAAATGGCTTGCAGTGGAAAATATTGCGGCAGGGAATTTTTTGATTGCCTGCGGAGCTCCTGCAATTAATTCCGTAAATTATATTCCCAATATGGAGCTGTGGAAGAAACTGGATCCAAAGGGAGAAAAGGAAGAAATATATAACCGTTATGCTCATATTCTGGTATATCTGACCGAAGAGGAAACAGAGATGGAGCTGGTGCAGGCAGACCTGATTAATTTAAAACTGTCCTGCCAGGACCTGAAAAAGCTGGGTATCTCCTATCTTTTTTCCTCACATTCCCTGGAAGAACTGGAGGATTTGCCGGTGAAATCTCTGTATGAAGAAAACGGTGTTTATATTTATTCGATTGAAAATTCCTCCGGATTTCCTGCAGAATAAAAATAAAGATACCCGCTCCTCCCGCTGAAAACAGAGACAGCCTGATCTGTCAGAAATTTGCATTATACACCAAAAGATGGTATAATGAAGCGGTTTTAAAGGAAAAATGTGTAATTTGTTGCGACTGGAGGTAAATCTGTGTACCATAGATTAGATGAAATTCTGCTTCAGCAGAAGGAAAATATTGAGAAGGTCCGGGAGAGCGGATATGCAAAACAGGTATCCAGTGCCATTCAGGTTCAGCTTGAGGCCCTGAAGCAGGGAAATAAAATACTGATTGCAGGAAACGGCGGTTCCGCCGCAGACGCCCAGCATTTTGCAGGAGAACTGGTTGGACGGTTTCTGAAAGAGCGGAAAGGCCTTGGGGCAGTGGCTCTGAGCACCGATACTTCCATTCTCACTTCCATTGGAAATGATTACGGATACGAAGAAATTTTTGCCAGGCAGGTGGAGGCTCTGGGCAGGCCGGGGGATGTGCTGATCGGGATTTCCACCAGCGGAAATTCGGAAAATATCATCCGGGCTGTCAAAAAAGCGCAGGAGCTGGGACTTATCACCATCTGCCTGACAGGCATGGATGGAGGAAAACTGAAAGAACTCTGTGATTATGATATGACGGTGCCTCTGGAGGAGACGCCCAGAATTCAGGAATTTCACACCATGACAGTTCATATGATGTGTGAACTGGTGGAAGAAGGGATGACCGGAAACCGGTCTGAGGAAATGGCAGGACAGGTATGAAAGAGAAGAAAGAAAATCTGTACAGTATATCGAACTTGTTTTTAAAATTTAATCAGCTTTTATGGAAAAAATCTTTTCTGCAACACATCCGGGTACTGTTTTACTGGGCAGACGGTGTTCTGCTGTTATTTTGCAGGGGAAAAAAGAACGGCGGGGGCAAAAAAAGGTCCCGCAGGAAAGTTCTGATTGTATATAATATGGCGCTGGGAGATGGGATTATGTTTTGCGGTGTTTCTCAATATCTGCGCGAAATATGGCCGAAGGAGCAGTATGAAATTACCATAACATGCCAGTCGGCCTTTTCTTCATTATATGAAAGCACCGGGATTTATGATAAGGTGCTGCCCCTTGATTTTTCCGGAGCGGTGGTAAATCTGAAAAAGAGAAAAGAACTGTTTCAGAAACTCCGGGAAGAAACGTATGATATTGTGGTGGACCCGGTGGGATGTGAGGACTGTACCACAAATGTGTTTGTGACACGGGCAGCCAGAGGAAAAGAGAAGATTGGTGTGCTGGACGTTTCCATGGAGAATCATCAGGCGCCTGACTGGCTCCGCAGAAAAGTTTACCGGCGGGTTGTGGAACTGAATCAGAAACACATCCATTTAATCCGGTATTACGGGGCATTTTTTCAAAAGCTGGGAGCAGATTCCTGTGTGGCCAGACCGGCAAAGCTGCCTCATGTGGAGCTTCCTTTTGAGACGCCGGAGAAATTTTTCATTATTTTTCCGGTGGCCAGTATGGCTGTGAAAAAGTGGCCTCCAAAGCGGTATGCGTATATAGCGGAGAAAATATATGAAAAAACCCATATGCCTCTGGTACTTTGCGGAACAGAACATGACCGGGCAGGCATGGAAGAATTTCGAAAACTGCTGTCTTCTGATGTGGAGGTGGCTGATTACATTGGGAAGACAGACATTATGCAGTTTGTGGAACTGATTGGAAGGGCTTCTCTGGTGGTCAGCAACGATACCAGCGCCTATCATATTGCAGTGGCCAGACAGGTGCCGGTGGCTATGATCTGCGGCGGGTATACCTATCATCGTTATGCAAAATACGATTATGAGAAGGAAGGATGTAAAAATCCATTGCTGGTGTGCAGGAACATGAAGTGCTTTGACTGTAATAATTACTGTCGTTATCATGGATTTGACCTGTTCCCCTGTATTGACAGGATTGATAAAGAAGAAGCCTGGAAAGAGATAAAGGCTCTGATTGAAAGGGAGGGACTGAGTACAGATGACAATTGAGAAGCTGAATAAAATAGCAGACATCAGAGTATTGCTGTTTGGCGATTTTATGGTGGACAAATATATCCATGGAAAGGTTTCCCGTATATCTCCGGAAGCTCCGGTTCCTGTGCTGGAGGTAACTTCCAGACAGACGAAGCTGGGCGGCGCCGGAAATGTGGTCAATAATATTATAACGCTGGGAGCCGGTGTGCGGGTGCTGGGCTGTGTGGGAGAGGACCCGGACGGAGAATGGATTCTCTCAGAACTTTCCGAAAAAGGCATTGAAACGGGCTATATGAGAAAATATCCTCAGGTGCAGACCATCTCCAAAACCCGCCTGGTGTCGAAAAATCAGCAGTTTTTACGATACGATGAAGAAAAAATTCAGGATATTCCGGATGCTTACGTGGAAGAAATCCGGCAGCAGGAAGAAGTTCTCTTTCAGGGGATTCAGGCAGTGATTATTTCTGATTACGGAAAAGGAGCCGTGACGAAGGAAGGGGCGGAATTTCTGATTGAGGGGGCTCACCGCCGGAATATTCCCGTGATTATCGACCCGAAAGGGACAGATTACAGCAAATATGAGAATGCGGATGTGTGTACCCCTAATGTGAAAGAACTGGGGGATGTAATAGGAAAACCACTCCATACGGAAGAAGAGATTCTGGAAGCAGGACAGAAACTCAGAGAGCAGATCCATCTGAAATATCTGCTGCTGACCCGCTCGGAAAAGGGGATTTCCCTGTTTGACGGCCAGCAGGGCAGGCAGGATTTTCCGGCGGCCAGCAAGGATGTGGTGGATGTGACGGGAGCCGGAGATACGGTGGTATCTGCAGTGGCCCTTATGATGGCGGCAGGATTTTCTCCGGAAGAATGCTGTGTTCTGGCTAACACAGCGGCTTCCATTGTGTGTTCCAAATTCGGCGCAGCGACACTTTCCCTCAATGAACTGATGGAGCAGATGGTAAACAGCGGAGAATTTAAGCTGGTGGATGTGACCACAGCAAAATATGTGCTGGCCAGCCTGAAAGAAAAAGGAAAGAAAATTGTCTTTACCAACGGCTGTTTTGATATGCTGCATACAGGCCATCTGGCTTCTTTTCTGCAGGCCCGGAAATTCGGAGATGTACTGATTGTGGCAGTAAACAGCGATGCCTCTGTAAAACGGCTTAAGGGACCGGAACGCCCTGTTGTGGAACAGCAGAACAGAATCCGGATGCTCTGTGCACTGGAATGCGTGGATTATGTGATACTGATGGAAGACGACACCCCGGTGCCGCTGATTCAGGCCCTTCATCCGGATGTTACCGTAAAGGGAAAAGACTGGGAACACAAAAATATTCCGGAGCGCCGCGTGGTGGAAAGCTATGGCGGAACCGTGAAATTTATAGATTTGGAGGAGGGACTGTCCACCACAAATCTGATAGGGAAAATCAGACATGAATAAAGCGGTATTTTTAGACCGGGACGGAACTATCAACCGGGATTTCGGCTATGTATATCAGAAGGAAAAACTGGAATTTCTGCCGGGGGCGGCAGAGGCTCTGAAGAAAATCCGGCAGGCAGGATTTCTCCTGATCATCATTACTAACCAGTCGGGGATTGCCAGAGGCTATTTTTCGGAGGAACAGTACCGGGAATTTGAAGGATTTTTCCTGGACAGGTTAAAGGAGCAGGATGTATGGATTGACAGGGTATACTTCTGTCCCCATGGAGAAAAAGACGGCTGCCTTTGCCGGAAACCGGAAACCGGTATGTTTTATCAGGCGGCAGAGGAATTTGACATTGACTGGAGCAAATCTTACGCCATAGGAGATAAGGAGCGGGATCTCTGTATCTGCAGCCGGGAACCGGTGACAGGGATTCTGTATGGAAAGAACGGGAGTTTCGGGCCGGACAGATTCTGTCTGGAAAGCTGGAAGGAAATAGCGCAGCTTATCTGCGGATAAGGAAAGCTGCGGATATAAGGAAAGTGACAGTATGGACGACATGAAGAAAAATATAGCCTGGAATACCTGCGGCAGTGTATTTTACTGTGTCTGCCAGTGGCTGATTACCATTCTGGTGGTATGGCTGGACAGCTATGGTGCAGCAGGAGACCTTTCTCTGGCCATGACCACCAGCAGCAGCTTTTCGGCCATTGCCCTGTTCAGTATGCGCAATTTTCAGGTATCGGATGTGACGGAGGAATATTCTGCCGGGCAGTATGTAAGCAGCAGAATTCTCACCTGCGGGGCGGCGGTAATCAGCTGTCTGGCGGTTTCTCTTCTTTCCGGCAATACGCCCTACGAAGTGCTGTGCATTGGGGCTTTTATGGTAATTCGTGTGGCGGAGGCAGTGGTGGACGTGCTTCACGGCATCAACCAGAAATATATGCGGTATGATCTGATTGGCAAATCCTATATGATCCGCGGAATTTTTACAGTAGTCTCTTTCTGTGCCGGAATGGCTCTGGTGGGAAATCTCATGGTTACTCTGATGATTATGGCGGGACTGAATCTGCTGACAGCCATCCTCTATGACTGGAGAAATACCGGAAAGCTGGAAGGATTTTCTATTTGTCTGAAAGACAGGAAAATTCTGAATCTGCTGACAGCCTGCGTTCCCATTGTGGTATTTTCCTTTTTGCTGAGTCTGGAAAACCTGATTCCCAAAACCATTTTGAAGGAGCAGTACGGCAGAGATCAGCTTGGGATTTATTCTTCCATGGCTTCTCCCACTCTGGTGGTACAGGTGTTTGCCTCTGTGGCTTTTAACCCTTTTCTTCCGGCCTTTTCTCTGGCTTATCAGCAGGGAGAGCTGAAACGGTTCCGGAACATGTTCCATAAATCTCTGGTGGTGCTGGCTGCCATGTGTTTGGTGGTAACGCTGGGGGCTGTGCTTTTTGGAAAGGTGGGGCTTAAGATACTGTTCGGGCCGGATATTCTGGAGCATTACGGGTTGTTTCTGCCCATTGTGTGGTGTACCATATTAACGGCATTAATCTGGATTCTGTCTTCGCTGGTGGTGGCCCTTCGGAGAATTCAATGGCTGCTCATCGGTATGATCGGGGATTTTCTGGTCTGTGTACTGGCGGCAGAACCGGTAGTGGGTATTTATGAAAAAAACGGGGTCAGCATCCTGCAGATTGGCGCATATGCAGTATATATTATTTACCTGATTGCTGTATGCGAAATCAGTACGAGGAAGGAAAAGACAGACAAAGAAGGGAAAAACAGATGAAAAAGTTAGTCATTATACCGGCTTATAATGAAGGGGAAAGCATTTATAATACGGTAAAGGAAATAGAGAAAGCAGCGCCGGATTTCGATTATGTGATAGTCAATGACTGTTCCGGTGACGATACCAGAAAAATCTGTGTGGAACATGGGTTTCATTATATAGATCTTCCCATCAATCAGGGAATCGGCGGAGCTGTCCAGACAGGTTATCTCTATGCTTACGAAAATGACTACGACGTTGCGGTCCAGGTGGACGGTGACGGCCAGCATGATCCGTCTTTTCTGGAGCAGATGGCGGATATCCTGAAAAAAGAACAGGCGGATATGGTGATTGGTTCCAGGTTTATTGAGCGCAAAGGCTTTCAGTCTTCCGTTACCCGCCGCATTGGAATCCGCTATTTTACCTGCCTGATCCGATTGCTGACGGGAGCGAAAATCACAGATCCCACATCGGGCCTTCGGATGATTGGAAAAGATGTGATTGCATTATTTGCCCGGTCTTATCCACGGGATTATCCGGAGCCGGAGAGCGTGGTGGATATTTTATGCAAAGGGAAAAAAGTGGTGGAAATCCCGGTGCTGATGCGGGAGAGACAGGGAGGCGTGTCCTCAATCCGCATGGGAAAATCTGTTTACTATATGATAAAAGTTACATTGGCAATTCTGCTGTGCAGGATTTCACAGCCGCGAGGAGGAAAGTAATATGTCGGGAATTTTAAGGTGCGCACTGGGCGTAGGGGTATTGATTTATTTTATTCTGGTCATATACTTTTTAAAGCGCAGGCTGATAGATTTGAAATACAGTCTGGTCTGGCTTCTGGCCGGAATCTGTCTGGCAGTATTTATTATATGGCCGGATGCGCTGTATACTCTGATGGGCGCTTTTGGAATTTCCGTTCCGGTAAACGGGGTATTTCTGGTCTGTATAGGGTTTATCATTGTGATTTTAATGTCCATGACGGCCATTGTGTCAAAGCAGACGGACCGGATTAAGCAGCTGGTACAGCATCAGGCATTGCTGGAAAAACGTATCCGGGAGCTGGAGGAAAAGGAAACAGCAGGCAGTAAGGAAGGAAAATAATATGGAAATAAAAACAGTATTGGTTACCGGAGCAGCCGGGTATATGGGGCGCCATGTGGTGCGGGCCTTTCTGGAGGCCGGCTGCCAGGTTCTGGTAAATGATCTGAATTACAAAGGAGTGGACGACCGGGCAAAACGGCAGGAAGCAGATATTTTTTCCGGAGACAGAGATATTTTTAAGCAGATGGGAGAACCGGATCTGCTGGTTCATCTGGCCTGGAGGGACGGGTTTGTTCACAATTCCGATGCCCATATGAAAGATTTGTCTGCCCATGCGGAATTCCTGCAGCACATGATTGACGGCGGCCTGAAATCTGTTTCCGTTATGGGAAGCATGCATGAGGTGGGATACTGGGAAGGGGCTATTGATGAGAACACGCCCTGCAGTCCTCAGTCCATGTACGGTATTGCAAAGAATGCACTGCGTCAGTTTCTGTTACAGTATACAGAACATACGGATACGACGGTGCACTGGCTGCGGGCCTATTATATTTACGGAGACGACGCAAGGGGAAGCTCCGTTTTTGCCAAAATTGTGCAGGCGGTGGAGGACGGGAAAAAGACCTTTCCTTTTACCAGCGGAAAAAATAAATTTGATTTTATTCATATTGACCGGCTGGCAGAGCAGATTGTAAAAGCCAGTCTTCAGGAGGAAATAACGGGGATTATCAATGTTTGTACCGGAGTTCCCGTTTCTCTGGGAGAAAAGGTGGAAGAATTTATCAAAAGCCACGGATATGATATCCGGCTGGAATACGGAACCTTTCCGGACCGGCCCTATGATTCCCCGGCTGTATGGGGGGATAATGAAAAGATCCGGAAGATTATGGACAGCCAGTAACTGCCCGGTTGATTTCTGAGAGAAGAAAGGACAGAACCATGAGACAGTATCATAACTATACAGGCAGGGATATCACAGTTGTTATCTGTGCCTACGGAACCTGTGAATATCTGGAAAACTGTATCCGGGCCGTTAAAAGGCAGACGGTGAAGCCCAGGGTGCTGATTTCCACCTCCACTCCCAATGACCATATCCGGGGACTGGCGGAAAAATATAAAATTGAAATAAGGGTCAATCCGGACGGCGGCCATGTAAAGGACTACAATTTTGCCATGAAACAGGCGCAGACAGACCTGTGTATGCTGGCTCATCAGGATGACTTAATTGCAAAAACCTTTGTGGAGAAAAATCTGGATGCTTTGAATCACAGCAGGAGACCCATTATTTCTTTTTCAGATTATCTGGAAATGCATGAGGATGTGGTGGACAAAAAGCCCTCCACTATGGTGAAAATCAAACGTATCATGCTCCTTCCTCTGAAAGTACCGGGACTGGGTGGCACCGGATTTGGAAAATGGCTGATTCAGTGTATGGGAGATCCCATTACCCATCCTACGGTGGTCTGTGTAATGAAGGAAATGCCCCATGAACTGTTCCGGGAACGGTACAAAGCCTCTATGGACTGGGATTTGTGGCAGCGCCTTTCCAGACAGAAAGGGGATTTTGTGTATGTGAGCCAGGTACTGCTGTATCACCGGATGAATAAAGAAAATGCCACTGCGAAGCTCTTTGCCCATACCAATGCCAGATATGAGGAAGAATCTGAAATCCTGGGCCGTTTCTGGCCAAAATGGGTGGTAAAGATTATCATGCATTTTTACTCAAAGACAGCGAAGTATTATTGACTGTCCACAATCAGGAGGAGTTATGAAATTAAGCGAAATAACCGGAGGGAGAGAGAATAATCTGGACATTATCCGATTCTGCGCGGCAGCGCTGGTCATTCTCTGCCATGCCTTTCCTGTCAGCCTTGGAGAGGGGCATGTGGACATTCTGGGGAGAATTACCGATGACCAGATACATTTTGGAAATCTGGCGGTTTGTATTTTCTTTTTTTACGGCGGATTTCTTATCAGCAAAAGTGCAGAGCGGCTGCAGGGGGCCGGGCCTTATTTCAAAGCCAGGCTCCTTCGGATTATTCCCTGTCTGGCAGCGGTGACTTTCGGGCTGACCTTTCTGGCAGGCCCCATTCTGACAAAGCTGAGTCCTGGAGAATATTTTACAGATGCAGGCACTTTTAAATACCTGCTGAATTCTGTGATGGTACTGGTACACGAGCTGCCGGGAGTATTTCAGGACAATATTTATAACCCCACAGTAAACGGGCCTCTCTGGACTCTGCCAGTGGAATTTCTGTGCTACATCATGTGCTTTCTGGCATGGAAACTTCATTTTCTGAATGAAAAAAATGCCAGGTGGATGATCCTGCTGTTTGCTGCAGGATATCTGGGAGCGGTAAAACTGCTGGCGGGTTCCGGCGTGCTGAGTGCGGCATTGCGCCCGGTGGGGCTGTTTTTTGCAGGAATGATATATTACATATACCGGGAGAAAATTGTGATTCGTCCCTGGCTGGCGGGAGTCTGTGCGGTTTTCCTTGCGGCAGCCGCCGGGGTTCATCTTCTGGAGCCTGTGATTTTCTTCTGTCTTCCTTATCTGCTGGCCTGGCTGGGATTCGGAACGAAACATAAGTTCAGCGGTTTTGCCCGCAGAGGAGAGGTTTCTTATGGCATGTATCTTCTGGGCTGGCCCATTCAGCAGATGATCTGTCAGGCTTTCGGCGGCCGGATGAATCCATATCTCAATACAGTGCTGACTTTGCCGGCAGCTGTTCTGGGGGGATTTCTGCTGAACCGGCTGGTGGAGCAGCCTCTGGGCAGGCGGTTCGGGCAGCAGCCGGAGAAGAAAAAGTAATGGAAGCGTGCGAAAGAAGAAAGGATAAGAGGAATACAACATGGAAGGTTCGATCATAAGCTCAGTTTTTTTTGTGGTAAGTGTCAGTTTGCTGTATGTGGGAATATTCCGTATAAAAAAATCAGAGAATCCTTTAAACGGGGTAATCTGGGTGATGATGAATTTCATTTCCCTGCTGTGCTGGGGCGCTTTTTGCGGCGGAATCATCAATATGCTGCATATACCGGTAAATATTGTCAGTATGGGCGCCATTTATCTTGTTTCGGCGGCGGCAGTGTTTTTTAAGATAAAAAAGGACGGGGAAACCCAGAATTATGAATGGAAAAAATACGATATTATCTATACCTGTATTTTTGCAGGGGTGATTTTCCTGCTTCTGCTGAACCGTATTACCATACATATGGATTTTGTGTTTAATAACAGTGACGCGGCAGTGCATATGCGTAATTCTCTGACCATTGTGAGAACCGGGAAACTGGATACCATGTATTTTGCTCCCATGCACAATGCGCTGATTACGGAAATCTTTCTCCCCTTCATTGAAAAGGTGAGCACTTATAAGGTTTTTATGATGGTAGACGGGGCAATGTTTATTCTGGAAGCAGTGTTTTTTATGACCATGATCCGGGATTACCTGAATAAAACCGTGTTGAAAATACTGGGGATTACCATAGGATTTGCCTATGTGTTCGGTTATCCCATGCACAGCTATCTGTTATGCTTTTTTTACTGGGGCATTGGAGTTCTGCTGATTGAATATATTATTAGGCTGGTAAAGGAATTTGCGGCGGGAAATATCCGAAAGGAAACGGGGCTGTTTCTTATGATGACAGGCTGTACTTCCATTACCATGTGCTATATGCTGTTTGGTCCGGTCAGCTATGTGGCGGTATTTGTCTGTCTTTGTGTGTGGTTTTGCAAAAAGAATACGTTATTCTCCTGGGATACAGTAAAAATATCCTTACAGATTTTCCTGATTCCCTGTATCATGTCCGTATATTACTGTTATTTTCTGTTTTTAAAGAAGCAGAATCTTTCCATCGGTGATGCCTTAAATCTGCAGGGAGGAATTTACGGAGAGCTGTTCATCAATTTTATATGGGTGCTGCCTTTTGTGATTTACAGGCTGATCAAATCTGTCAAACGAAAGCATCTGGATGAAATTATGATATTTTTCCTGTGTTTTCTGGCCATGGTGCTTTCCATCGGCGTGCTTGCAGTACTGGAGAAAGCCTCGGCTTATTACTATTTTAAATTTTACTATCCGGTCTGGATGCTGGGATTTATTATCACTGCCCAGGCAGTGGTGGAGATTTACGACGAAGCCAGGGATCTGCTTCTGTCAGGGCTTTTTGCAGCAGTCATCCTGCTTGGAATCAGCGTAACCAATCTGGAGGAACGGGTGCAGAACAGGGGGATTGGCTATGGAGACCGTACCTCCGAACTGTTTGATATTTATTATCACAATGTAACAGAGTATCGAAACCGGAAGATTGTTTTTGACAAGGATTATCTGGAAGCCTGCAATTATGTAATGGAGAATATGGGAAAGACGGAAAATGTTCCGCTGATTTCCCTGATTGACAATTACGAATACTGTTACTGGTACGAGGCTCTGACCGGAGAGGATTCTTCCGATTACTATACCTGGGATTTTGGAATGAATGATATTATGGATAAGCTGAATCATAAGGAAACGAAGCATTTTGTCATATGCAAAACCCATCCGGTATACCTGCTTCATCAGGACTATTTTGATTCTTTCCATTGGGTTTTTGAGAATGATAAAGTGTTTATAGCAGAAACAGAAAACAGAAAATAACCTGTCTGCAACAGGCTTAAGAACAGTCAGGAAAAACAGAGCACAGTAATTTTTACCACAGGGAAAAATTACTGTGCTCTGCAGTTTATCATATTTGTATCACATTTTTTCAGTATAAAGAAGGGACAGGACTGTACCTTGAAAATTAAAACTGACTGCTGGCAGAGGGCCTTTTAAATTTTACTTGTGTTTTCTGTAATGGAAATGATATAATAATAAGTAACTATATGCAATGGAAAAAGATATGAGAGACAGAAGAGAGGACAACTATGAAGAAACGTATTATGACGCTGTTTTTAGCAATAATGCTTCTGTTTCAGACAGAAGTGGAAACGTTATATGCCCTGGAACCATCTGAAATGCAGCAGCCAGGGACAGAACTGGAAGACAGAACAGGAACAGACGATAACGGGCAGAATGAGACGCCTTCTGAAGAAGAGGCTTCCGGGGAGCTATCCGCCAGGGCCGGCGAGGAAAGTCCGGCGGAGTATATCCTTACCTTTCAGTTTAACGGAGGTATGGTGGAGGGAAGTGCAGATACTTCCTGTCAGATTACGGTGTCAGAAGGAGAAGAAGCTGCTTCTATTGCCGCCAGGGTTCCCAGACCGGTAAAGAAGGGATATAAGCTGGAGAACTGGATGGATGAGGGAGGCGTTCCATATGATTTTGAACATCCTGAGAGTCTGCCGGATATCACTTCAGCTCTGACATTGAGTGCATGCTGGGTTCCGATTAGCTATACCATTCATTTTGATGCAAATGGCGGTTCCGGGGAAATGGCAAACCAGGTATTCCGGTATGACGAAGACCAGAATCTGGCAGCCTGTCAGTTTACCAGGCCCGGCTATGCGTTTGACAGCTGGAAATGGGAAGACATGAATATTACATATCAGGATGCGAATCCCGTCAATAACCTGACAGATCAGGACGGAACGGTGATTACCCTGAAAGCTGTCTGGAAAGTGGGATCCTATACGGTACGCTATGACGCCAACGGCGGAACCGGAGAAATGGACGAACAGGAATTTACCTATACCCAGAACAAGGCTCTGCTGAATAACAAATACAAGCGGGTGGGCTATACCTTTATGGGGTGGAACACAAGGCCTGACGGAACAGGAATTTCCTATCAGAATAAGCAGAAAGTAAAATCTCTGACGGAAGAAATCGGCGGAGTGGTGGTTCTTTATGCCATGTGGGAAGGCAATCCTTACCGGGTAAATTACAACGGAAACGGTGCCACCAGCGGGAGCATGACGGAAAGCAGCCATGTGTACGGAACATTCAGTTCTCTGAACCGGAACAATTTTAAGCGGAAGGGCTTTCTGTTTGCAGGCTGGAATACGGAGAAGAACGGAACCGGAAGGGCTTTTTCCGACGGGGCACAGGTTTACGACCTTACCACGGAAAAGGACGGGACAGTGATCCTGTATGCCTCCTGGACGCCCATTACCTACACCATCAAATACCATACGAACGGCGGGAAGCTGTCTTCCTCCAGCAGGAAAACGTACACAGCAGATGAACCTTTCGTATTGCCAAGGCCCACCAGAAAGGGGTATGATTTTGACGGTTGGTATAAAAAGGCAAACTTTAAGAACAGAATCGGAGAAATAAAAGCGGGTCAGACCGGAAATCTGGTGGTCTATGCCAAATGGGTAAAATGTACGGAGAAAGCAAAATCGGATTCAGCCAAACTTACCACCTGCAAAGCTACAGGCTCCGGAAAGGTGAGTGTGAAAGCCACCATCAAAAAAAGAGTGGCAAGCTCCGATGATTACTATTATCTGATGTATATTAACCCCATGAATCAGAAAATATATAAAGTAGCTTCCAAAGTTTACAAGAAGAAAAATATAACATTTAATCTGAAAACGGCAGAGAACCAGGGATATGCCACTTCCACCTTTGGCATTGCTGTCAAAAAGAGCGGGAAATATAAACTGATCAGCAATACTTCCTATGTTAAAAATGTGGAGAAGGCAGCAAAAAACAAGTCCAAATACAATCCCGGACAGACGAAAAAGGGGATCCAGTTTTCCGATAACCTGCAGGAAGTCTATAACTGCGGGGCAAAACAGACTTTTTTGAATGTTACGGTTTCCATGGTATGCAACAACGGGACGGTGCCCTATGTGTACAACGGGAAAACGTATTATTTTAATCCCATGGACAGTTACCGGGAGATTGTCATGGACTGTAACCGGAACAATGTGACAGTGACCATGCAGGTAATGCTGGACTGGACCGAAGGCCATACGGATCTGATTGCCTCCAAAGCCAGAGTCCGGGGGGTGGCGCCTTTTTATACCTGGAATGTGACCACCAATAAATCCAGAGAGAAGATGGAAGCTATTTTCTGTTACCTGGGTATGGTATTCGGGAAGAAAAACTGCAGCGTTTCCAACTGGGTGCTGGGAAATGAGGTCAACAACCCGGCAGGATGGAATTATAAAGGCGGTATGTCAGAGACAGCTTATTTCAAAGCATACGCATACGGATTCCGGGCGCTGTACTATGCGGTCAGAAGCCAGTCTTCCAACGCCCACATTTTTATCTGTACCGATAATCTGTGGAATACGTCTGTAAAGGGCGGTTACAGCGCGAAGCATGTGATAGAATCATTCAACAAACAGCTCAATAAGATACAGAAGGGGCTGAAATGGCATCTGGCTTATCATGCCTACTCCACGCCTCTGACCTATACCAAATTCTGGGATGGTCTGGGAATTACAGGAGATGTGAGCACCCCTTATATCACCATGAAAAATATTGATGTGCTGACAAAATACATTAAGAAAAAGTATGGTTCTTCGGTGCGTATTATTCTGTCAGAGCAGGGATACTCTTCCACCTGGGGAGAGACCAATCAGGCGGCGGCTCTTGCCTACAGTTATTATATTGCAGCCTGCAATCCCATGATTGACGCTTTTATTATCCGGAGTTATTCCGATCATCCTGTAGAAGTTGCCCAGGGACTGAAAATGGGCATTTACGGAAAAGAGGCCTTTAAAGTATTCAAATATATGGATACTTCACAGACAAATAAATATACAAAGAAATATCTGTCCATTATAGGAGCTGCTTCCTGGAAAAAAATTGTGCCGGGATACAAATTCAACAGGCTCCGGAAAATGTATCGGAATGTGTGACCATTCGGAACCAATACAGACAAAAGCAGACAGTTCAGATTTACTGACAGGAGTGAATGGTTGTATATATAACAATTAAGGAGGAAACAAAAATGAGAACTTATCTGGTGACCGGAGGAGCCGGCTTTATCGGCTCAAATTATATTCACTATATGTTCCGGAAGTATAACGACGAAATCAGGATTATCAATGTGGATAAACTGACGTATGCCGGTAACCTGGAAAATTTAAAAGAAGTGGAATCCAGAGACAACTATACTTTTGTAAAAGCTGATATCTGTGACAAAGAAAGTATCAGCAGAATATTTGAGGAAAATGACATTGACCGGGTGGTGCATTTTGCAGCAGAAAGCCATGTGGACCGCAGTATCCGAAATCCGGAAGTGTTTGTGCAGACCAATGTGCTGGGAACAGCAGTGCTTCTGAACTGCGCGAAAGCAGCCTGGGAGCAGGAAGACGGAAGTTTTAAAGAGGGAAAGAAATTTCTGCATGTTTCCACAGATGAGGTATACGGTTCCCTGGAAGAAGACGGGGCTTATTTCTATGAGACGACGCCTTATGATCCCCACAGTCCCTATTCCGCAAGCAAGGCCAGTTCCGATTTTCTGGTAAAGGCTTATATTGACACCTATCATTTTCCGGCGAACATTACCAACTGTTCGAACAATTACGGGCCTTATCAGTTCCCGGAGAAGCTGATTCCCCTGATTATCAACAATGCTTTGCAGGGAAAGAAACTTCCGGTATACGGAGACGGAAAAAACGTGCGGGACTGGCTCTATGTGGATGATCATGCCAAAGGAATTGACATGGTGCAGGAACATGGAAGGCTGGGAGAAACCTACAATATCGGCGGTCATAATGAGAAACAGAACATTGAAATCATCAATATTATCCTTGAAACTTTACAGGAAATGCTGCCGGAAGAGGATCCAAGGCGGAAGCTGGTAAGCAAGGATCTGATTACCTATGTGGAAGACCGGAAGGGCCATGACAGAAGATATGCCATTGCTCCGGATAAAATCAAAGCTGAAATTGGCTGGGAACCGGAAACCATGTTCAAAGAAGGAATTCGGAAGACGATTGCATGGTTTTTTGAACATGAGGAATGGATGAAAAATGTAACCAGCGGCGATTATCAGAAATATTATGAGGAAATGTATACAAAGTAAACCATTGGCTCTGTGTCCTGCAGCAGGACGCAGGGCTATTTGTACAGAATGAAATCAGGAGGAGAAGCATGAAAGGAATTATTCTGGCGGGAGGCGCCGGAACCAGACTGTACCCGCTGACAAAGGCCATTTCCAAACAGATTATGCCGGTGTATGACAAGCCTATGATTTATTATCCCCTGTCCACATTGATGCTGGCAGGTATCCGGGAGGTGCTGATTATTTCCACACCCAGAGATCTGCCGGTGTTTGAGGAACTGCTGGGAGACGGAAGGCAGATTGGCATGAAATTTGCATATGCAGTACAGACAGAGCCCAGAGGACTGGCAGATGCCTTTATTATCGGCGCCGACTTTATCGGCAAAGATGCGGTGGCACTGGTGCTGGGAGATAATATTTTCTACGGACAGAGTTTTTCAAAGGTGCTGTTAAATGCGGCAAAACGAACGGAAACTCAGCCGGGGGCCACGATTTTCGGATATTATGTGCGGGACCCCAGGGAGTATGGCGTGGTGGAATTTGATGAAGAAGGAACAGCTGTTTCCATTGAGGAAAAACCGGAGCATCCCAGATCCAACTATGCGGTGCCGGGACTGTATTTTTACGATAACGATGTGGTGGAGATTGCCAGAACAATAAAGCCCTCCAAACGAGGGGAAATTGAAATTACCAGCGTCAATAACGAATACCTGAACCGGGGAAACCTGAAAGTGGAAACTCTGGGCCGGGGATTTGCCTGGTTGGACACCGGGAATCATGATATGCTGCTGGCAGCGGCCGATTTTGTATCTGCTGTTCAGAAACGTCAGGGAATGTACATTTCCTGCATTGAAGAAATCGCCTACAAACGAGGGTTTATTGACGGGGAACAGCTCAAAAAACTGGCAGAGCCTCTGCTGAAGACAGAATACGGACAGTATCTGATGGAAGTTGCTGCCGGGCTGTAGGGCGAGAGGAAAGGCAGAAGGAGAAAGTAATGGGAAAGATTAAAGTGACGGATGACTGCAATGGGATTGCAGGACTGAAAGTGATTGAGCCGGCGGTGTTCGGTGATGCCAGAGGCTATTTCATGGAAACTTACAATTACAATGATTTTGCAGAGGCAGGCATTGACTGTACCTTTGTGCAGGATAACCAGTCCGCCTCCAGAAAGGGCGTTTTGCGGGGACTGCATTTTCAGATTAATTATCCCCAGGATAAGCTGGTCCGGGTGGTGAGAGGCCAGGTGTATGACGTGGCTGTGGATTTGCGGGAAGACTCCGAGACCTTTGGAAAATGGTTTGGAGTGATTTTATCTGAGGAGAATAAAAAGCAGTTTTTTATTCCAAAGGGATTTGCCCACGGATTTGTGGTACTGTCTGATTATGCGGAATTTTGTTATAAGGTAACCGATTTTTATCATCCCAATGACGAGGGAGGTCTGTTGTGGAACGACAGTAATATCGGAGTTCAGTGGCCCATGCCGGAGGGCATGAGGGAAGAAGATCTGATTTTGTCAGACAAGGACAGAGTCTGGGGTGGTATTGAGGAGTATAAAAGCAGCAAAAAAGAAAGGTAGGAGGATGGAATGAAAAAGAGGATTTTGGCCTTATTTCTGGCAGGAGTTATGACTTTTACTATGGCTCCTGCGGAAGCATTTGCAACAACCTCTGGGGAATTACCCCCGGACACGGAAACGGAAGAAATGATTCCGGAAAAAGAGGATGCTGCTGACACAGCAGAAGATGTTTCTCTCGGAGACGGCAATACCGGTGCAGCAGAAGAGATGTTTTCAGATATGTCTGAGCCGCTGGAACTGCCGGAGGAACTGGCCCCACGGATGGCGCCGGAAGAGACTAAGCCTGAAGAGGAAACAGAACTTCCGGAAGACTGGGCGCCCCCTGTGGGTGGAATGGAGCAGCCGAAAGTAATTGAACTGCCGGAGGGCGCGGCAGATTCTCTGGATACCGTGGATCTGACAGAAAATGCAGATGGAGAACTGCTGTATCGCTCAAAGGTTTTGGGCTCCCAGCAGTACAGTTCCCCCTGGGATATCTATTCTTCCAATTATATTTATAATCGGCTGAATGAAAATGAGAGGACGTTCTGGGATGCTTTGGATATTGTCTCTCTGAAATATCTGACCGGCACATGGAATGCACAGCTCCTGCTTAAGGATGAAGATGGAAATTATTATGGTCCCGGAGAGATGATTGTTTATGAACGTCTGGGAATTTCAAAAGAAAGAATGAGCGAGCTGTTTATGCTGTTTACCTATTCCAATCCTCAGTATTATTTTCTGGGAGAAGGTGCCCTGCTGGGAACTTCCAATGCAGGGGAAGGTTTCATGGTGCCTGTCATTTATGAGGCTTTTGCCAATGGAACAGCAAGGGCGGCGGAAACGGCCAGAGTAAAGGCTCAGATTGACGCCATGGAAGCTCAGATTGCAGCGGGAACCACAGAGCTGGAAAAGATTCAGATTGCCCATGATCTGATTATCCGTAAAGTGATGTACGATCATGGAATCAACCTGGATAATCCGGGGGCTTCTCAGACTCAGAATCCTTATCATCAGAGCGCTTACAGTGTGTTTGCTACGGATTATACCGTATGTGCCGGATACACCAAAGCCTTTACTCTTCTGGTGAACGGAGCCGGTATTGACGCCATAAGTGTTACAAGTTATAATCATGCCTGGAATCTGGTTTCCATCAATGATTCCTGGTATCAGATTGACTGTACCTGGGATGATATGGACGGCGAGTATGGACGGGATCTGATGTATGGATATTTTAACCGCAGCACAGCCATGATTACCGGGGCTCTGGATCAACAGGGATCCCACAGAATGGAAGCATACTATAATGGTATGGTGCCGGTTTGTACCCAGGATTCCGGGGCAACTGCAGACAGTATCGGTTCCTATGTAACCCCCACAGCCCAGACGGCTGCACCGGTGGTTACTCAGCAGTATACAGATGATAAGGTGGCTGTAACGCTGACTTCAGCCACACCTGGAGCGGAAATTTATTATACCATTGACTCTGCCGTTCCGTCTTCTTCTGCCACCAGATGTTTTTATTACAGAGGGACGTTTACGGCAAAACCGGACACTGTTATCAATGCTGTGGCTGTCTGTGACACACTCTGGGACAGCGGAATTACCACAGCCAGGGCAGAGACAAAAACCTATACGGTAAAATTTGATACGGGAGGCGGAAGCAAGGTATCCGCACAGCAGGTTACAGCAGGTAAAAAGGTAAAGAAACCGTCTAATCCCAAACGGAAAAAATATACCTTTGAAGGCTGGTATACCAGTAAAAAGTATAAGACAAAGTGGAATTTCGGCAAAAAAGTTACGAAAAACATGACCCTTTATGCGAAGTGGAAAAAGGTTTCTGTAAAGCAGGTGACCATCAGCAAAGTCACAAATGTTTCCGGAAAGAAAATGAAGGTTACCCTGAAGAAGGTCAGCGGTGCCAAAGGATATGAAATTCGTTATGCCACGAATTCCAAAATGAAATCTTCCAGACGTGTGACTGCCACATCCACCGGCAAGACCATAAAGAATCTGAAAAAGGGAAAAACATATTATGTACAGGCAAGGGCATACAAGAAGGATTCCAGAGGAAATAAGGTGTATGGCTCCTGGAGTAAGAAAAAGACGGTTGCCATTCAGAAGTAGCAGGTAAATGGGAAACCAGCCATAAAGGCGGCAGAAAAAGGACGGGTAAGTCATTGCTTTTACCCGTCCTTTTCGCTGCTTTGTGCAGTTATGAAATTTTCTGAAGTTTGTCACTGTGTTCAGCTACAACATTTTTTATAACAGACAGATCCTGCTTCATTGCTTCATAAGTTTCAACGCTATCCCGGTATCTGCTGTATGTTGATGTATAACAGGATTCTATGGTATTCAGCCGCGGTAAAATCAGATTTTCCTGTGTCAATTCAATCTTTTTCACACGTACTTTGAGTTCCTGCACATCATCTTTGAGTTCCTGTACATCGCCTTTAAGCACCTGTACATCGCCTTTAAGTTCCTGCACATCATCTTTGAGTTCCTGTACATCACCTTTGAGTTTTTGTACATCGCCTTTGAGTTTCTGTACATCGCCTTTAAGCTCCTGCACATCATCTTTGAGTTCCTGCATATCGCCTTTAAGTCCCTGCACATCATTTCTGAGCTCCAGTATATCTTCCCTGACAGGGTCAAGTATTTTTGATATGGCAAGTAATAATTCATTATCTGTCATTGCGTCACCTCCGTAATATTATGAGGAGTTTTTGTGGGTTCGGATTTTTTGTTTATATCACAATAGTTTCGCAACACGTATCTTTTCATTTTCAGCCCTTCGTTCTGTCTGAGGTAAACTATACCACAAATCAGTGAAAAAGTCCAGGGATCAACCGGTGAATTATGCAGATAAAAAGAAACAGAAAACAATGAATAAAGATTATTCTCTGATACAGTTCCAGGTCAGTGTAACATAGGATTTTGTTTTTGCATGATACATGGTTACGGTAATATAATCCAGGTTTCCTTTAAATGCCACCTTTTTGGAAAAGGAAGATTTTTTACAGGAACTGATTTCATAAGTACCGGAACCATACTGCATTTTCATGGAAGAAATTTTCCAGCCTTTTGCAGCTTTGATGGAAACCATTTCCTTTTTCATATCGGAAGTATGGAAATAATTATATTCTGTTGCATAATTAAAGCGGGATGTGAAATCCTTTTTGCCTACTTTAAAGGAAGCAAGGGGATTGGTGTACTCTTTCACGGTAATTCTGGAAGACAGGGTCTGTCTGCCAATCTGAAAAGAAATATCAGCAGTCCCGGCTTTCTTAAAAAAGTAAATCCGAATGTCACCGGCTTTATCAATCCAGGGTCTTGCAATGGAAGAATCGCTGGTGGTCAGGGATTTGATACTGGAGGCTTTCGGCTTTTTGCTGCTGCCCTGACGGTAGACCTTCAATGTCACATAAGTAGCCGGAAGATCATCGGGTGCGCAGTAAAACACCATGTTTTTACAGGAAGTGGGAATATACCAGGCAGAAGCGGCCTCTGCGGTATCTCCTTCATAAGGAAGAAAAAGCAGGCTGCCTGCCACAACTGTCAGTGCAAGCAGCAGAGAGACAGATTTTTTCAGTATTTTTTTCATAGATAAAGACCTCCCATTAAATATTTGAGTGAAACAGAACATTTGCGTTAATAATAAAGGTATCATATTTATTGGGAAAAAACAATGGCGTCAGGGTAAGAGAATTATTAAGAATTATTAAGAGATGACAAAATTTGCTTATTTTGGAGAATGATGGTATAATATGCTATGCTATGCCTTGAGGAGGGGCCAACAAAGTTGGGAGGAGTCCTGAAGGCAACAGAGGAGGGGCCCAACAAAGTTGGGAGGAGTCCTGAAGGCGAAAGAGGAGAGGCCCAACGAAGCTGGGAGGAGTCCTGAAGGCGAAAAAGGAAGGAAAAAGAATTTTTCTCACCTATAAATAAAAAGGAACAGGATTAATTTATGAACGATACATCAGGAAATATCCTAAAGGAAATAGTCCAAAACCGCCAGCTTATCAAAAGTCTGGCCAAAAATGATTTCAAAACCAAATTTGCAGGTTCTTACCTGGGAACCATCTGGGCCTTTGTACAGCCGGTGGTCACCGTACTGATTTACTGGTTCGTATTTGACAAGGCCATAGGCATGCGGGTTTCCCTGCGAAGCCAGCTGCCCCTGCCCTATGTGCTGTGGCTGGTGGCCGGAATTGTGCCCTGGTTTTTCTTTTCAGACTGTATCAGTGCTGGTACATCCGTACTGGTGGAATATAATTATCTGGTAAAAAAAGTGGTTTTTAATATAGACATTCTGCCGGTGGTGAAGGTGTTCGCGTCCATTTTCGTACATGTATTTTTTGTACTGTTTATGGCGGCGCTGTTTTTGTGTTATGGCTATCCACCGGATTTCTATGTACTGCAGACCCTTTATTACAGTGCAGGGGTTTTACTGCTGGCCCTGGGCATGAGTTATTTTACCAGCGCAGTGTCGGTGTTTTTCCCGGATATGCGCCAGATTGTAAATATCGCCCTGCAGGTGGGGATTTGGATGACTCCCATTATGTGGAATATTGATGATATGAGGGAGAAGATCCCTTCTTTCCTCCTGATTATGCTGAAATGCAATCCTCTCTATTATATCGTGATGGGATATCGGGAAGCATTTATTGACAAAGTCTGGTTCTGGGAACATCCGGGAATGACTTTGTATTTCTGGGCCTTTACCGGGGTGGTTTGTCTGCTGGGAGTGAAAGTATTTAAACGATTGAAGGTACATTTTGCAGATGTACTGTAGGAGTTTTCAGAAATACTGTCCTGCGGGTATATTTTAAGCAGGCATAAAGGAGAAAAACATGCAGGAGACAGCAATTAAAATAACCGGAGTCAGCAAGATATATAAGTTATACGATACGCCCTCTGCCCGGCTGAAAGATGCCCTGGGGCTTTCCCGCAGAAAGGTATACAAGGAGCACGCAGCCCTCCATGATATCACACTGGAAATAAAAAAGGGAGAGACCGTGGGGATTATCGGAACAAACGGTTCCGGAAAGTCCACCCTTCTGAAAATTATCACGGGTGTTATCAGCCAGACCCAGGGAACTGTGGAAGTAAACGGAAGGATTTCTGCTCTGCTGGAGCTGGGGGCGGGATTTAACAACGAATATACCGGAATTGAAAATATATATCTTCAGGGAACCATGATGGGATTTTCCAGGGAAGAGATAGATAAAAAAATGACCTCCATACTGGAATTTGCAGATATCGGGGATTTTGTACATCAGCCGGTGAAAACGTATTCCAGTGGAATGTTTGTGCGCCTGGCCTTTGCGGTGGCTATCAATATTGAGCCGGAAATTCTGATTGTGGACGAAGCGCTGTCTGTGGGAGATGTATTCTTTCAGTCCAAATGTTACCGGAAATTTGAAGAATTTAAGGAGATGGGAAAGACCATCCTGTTTGTAAGCCACGATCTGAGCAGCATTACCAAATACTGTGACCGGGCGGTACTCCTGAATAAAGGGGACAAAGTAATGGAAGGCACTCCAAAAGAGGCAGTGGACCGGTTTAAAATGGCACTGGTGGCTCAGGAAGAAGAGCAGCGCAGGGAAATTTCTTCTCTGTGGCAGCCGGACCATACCGGGAAGAAATGGCGGGACAGCCTGCCGGTGAATCCGGAGACGCTGGAATATGGAGATAAAAAAGCAGAAATTATTGATTTTGCAGTGGTGGATAAAACAGGGAAAATTTCCAATGTGATTGAAAAGGGAAGCAGGTTTACCATTAAAATGAAGGTAAAGTTTCTGGCGGATGTGGCAGAACCCATTTTTGCCATTACATTGAAAAACCTGATGGGCATTGAACTGACAGGTACCAATACCATGTTGGAATGTGAACCCATAGAGCCGAAAAAGGCCGGAGATTTTCAGACAGTCAGCTTCACCCAGAATATGAGGCTGCAGGGAGGCGAATACCTGCTGTCTTTTGGGTGCACCGGATATGAACAGGAAGAATTTAAGGTGCACCACAGGTTGTATGATGTATGCAGTATTGCAGTTATTTCAGATAAAAATACCGTAGGGTATTTTGATATGGAATCTGAGGTGGAGACAGAATAAAACCTGAAAAATTCAGTGGGAAATGCAGGAGAGACAGAGCAGAATCCCCAATAATTTACAGGAAATCAGATAAGGAACAGAGCAGAATGGAAAAGTTTAATGTGGTAAGAGTCCGGTTTCATATAGAAGAAAAGCAGACACTGGTAATACAGGGCTGGCAGTATAACAGGAAGCCGGAGGACAGACTGGCAATCACTCTGGACGGGGAAGAGCTTCCCTGGATTCAGAAAAGCTATGACGGAATGGAAGTGCGGCAGCGCTATATGATTTATGATTTGGGTATTGAGGAGGAATATTTTCTCTATGTAACGCTGCCGGAGTCCCTGGACGGAAAAAAGGAGCTGGTACTTTGGGTGGTGGATGGTGAAAAGGCTTCCCAAGGAGAACAGAAACGCGCAGTTTACCGGGAAAAAGTACCTCATCTGCAAAAACTTCAGAATGAAATTGATTTTTTCCTGGAACAGGTGACACTGGATCAGGAACATTGTTATATCAAAGGCTGGGCAGCCTCGGCAGTTCCTGTGGAGATTCAGGTGAAAGGGCCGGGCGGCAGGCTTCTGGACCGGGAAGTTTCCTGGCATGAGCGCAGAGATGTGAATCAGGTTTACCGGGAGATTTCTGCCCTGCCGGACAGCGGATTTGAGGTGGTACTGCCCCACCGCGGAATGTCCGGGGTGAGTCTGGAGCTTTCTGACGGAAGCAGGAGAAGTCAGGTGAAGGTTCCCATTGTATCCACATTCTTTTTTGAGAATGTACTGGGAAACAGCTATCTGGGCAAAGGGGCCAGATTCCTCCAGCGCCATGGCTTCAAACAGTTCTGTACCCGAACCATGCAGGTGCTGGCGAAAAAAGCCGTCCCTCAGGGCGATTATGAGAAATACCGGCAGGCAGTGATGCCCACAAAGGAGGAACTGGAGAAACAGAGAAAAGAAGTTTTTTCTCCTGCTCTGCTTTTTTCCATTGTGGTGCCCCTGTATAAAACACCGGAAAAATATCTGGAACAGCTGGTGGAGTCAGTCCGCAGGCAGACTTACGGGAACTGGGAACTTTGTCTGTCCGACGGAAGCGGGAAAGATTCTCCGCTGGAAAAATATCTGAAAAAACTGGAAAATCAGGATGCGCGGATAAAAGTTATTTATAACAGCAAACCTCTGCAGATATCAGAAAATACCAACGCAGGGCTGAAAGCAGCCAGAGGGGATTTTGTGGTGTTTGCCGACCATGATGATCTGCTCACCCCGGACGCTTTGTATGAATGTGCAAAAGCGCTGCAGAAGCATCCGGATACAGAGCTGATTTATTCCGATGAAGACAAAATTTCCATGAATGGAAAACATTATTTTCAGCCTCATTTCAAATCAGACTATAATCCGGATCTTATCTGCAGCATGAATTACTTCTGCCATCTTGTGGTGGCAAAAAAAACTCTGATTGAAAAAGCCGGTATGTTGGACTCTGCCTTTGACGGGGCGCAGGATTACGATTTCGTGCTGCGCTGTACGGAGCACACCCAGGCTATTTACCACATACCCAAAGTGCTGTATCACTGGCGTGCCCATGAAAATTCCACGGCGGAAAATCCCGAGAGCAAACGGTATGCCTTTGAAGCCGGCATGCGGGCGGTACAGGCGCATTTTGACCGACTGGAGATTCCTGCCAGGGTTGAGATGGGAGAATATCCCGGACTGTACCGGACACGCTATCAGTGGAAGGAACAGCCTCTGATTTCCATACTGATACCCAACAAGGACCATACGGAGGATCTGGAAAAGTGTATTCGCTCCATTGAAGAGATCTCCACCTATCGAAATTATGAATACATTATTATAGAAAATAACAGCGAACTGCCGGAGACTTTTGCGTACTATAAAAAGCTGGAACAGGAAAACAAAAAAGTCCGGGTGGTTTACTGGGATGGAGCATTTAATTTTTCGGCCATCAATAATTTCGGAGCAGAATCTGCCAGAGGCGAGTATCTGCTGCTGTTAAATAACGACACGGAAATCCGGAACCCGGACTGCCTGTGGGAGCTTTTAGGCCCCTGTATGCGGGAGGACGTGGGGATTACCGGTGCCAGACTTTATTATGAGGATGGAACCATTCAGCACGCGGGAGTTGTGATTGGTTTTGGGGGAATTGCAGGCCATACCTTTATCGGATTTGACGGAAAGGCCAACGGATATTTTTCCAGAATTATCTGTGCACAGAACTACAGCGCGGTGACGGCAGCCTGCATGATGACGAAAAAATCACTGTATCAGCAGGTGGGCGGTCTGACGGAAGAACTGGTGGTGGCTTTTAATGATATTGACTACTGCATGAAAGTCAGAAAATTTGGAAAGCTGATAGTATATAACCCATATGCGGAGCTTTTTCACTATGAATCAAAATCCCGCGGACTGGAAGATTCTCCAGAGAAGCAGGAGCGTTATTATAAAGAAATGAAATATTTTGTCACAAAATGGCAGGAATTTATGGACAGAGGGGATCCTTACTACAATCCCAATCTGACCCTGTCCAAAGCTGATTTTTCACTGAAACAGATATAATCTGCAAAAATCAGAGAGAAGGCATACGCTGACAGATAAAATACCGGAACGGAGGATACTATGGAAAAAATCGGAAAAGTTCTGCTGGATACCGCCTGTTATCCGGGAGAGGATTTATACAGTGACGGGGCTGTGGAAGACCGGATTCTGGAACTGGCCAGGAAGTATCCGGAAAAAGAATACAATCAGGTGATTGCCAGAGAGCAGGACTGGGCGGTACTGTACCATCTGGCCCATGAGAGGGGCAACATTCTGAGCTGGTATCCCTTTGAACAGGGGGCGAAGCTGCTGGAAATCGGCTCCGGCTGCGGTGCTGTCACGGGAGCTGTCTCAGCTTCGTCTTCTTTGGTGACCTGTGTGGATTTGTCCATGAAACGAAGTACCATCAATGGAGTGCGCCATCAGAACCAGGACAATATCAGGATCTGTGTGGGGAACTTTCAGGATATTGAAAAAGAACTGGAACAGGATTTTGACTATGCAACGCTGATTGGCGTATTTGAATATGGCAGAGGTTACATGGAAGGGGAAAAACCCTATCATAAGTTTCTGACCACGGTGATGAACCATATCAGGCCCGGCGGAAAACTGCTGATTGCCATTGAAAATAAGCTGGGGCTGAAATACTGGGCAGGATGCCGGGAAGACCATACCGGAACTTTTTTTGAAGGGCTGGAAGGCTATCACAATACCGGAGGAGTCCGCACTTTTTCCAGACCGGAGCTGATTCGGATTATGGAAGAATGCGGATATGAAAATTACCAGTTTTATTATCCCTGTCCGGATTATAAATTTCCCACGGTGATTTATTCCGATGAATATCTGCCCAGGACAGGAGAGCTGAACCGGAATATCTGTAATTTTGACCGAAACCGTCTGGTGCTGATGGACGAAGGAAAGGTATTTGACCAGCTTCTGGAAGACGGGCTGTTTCCACTGTATGCCAATTCATTTTTTGTGGAAATAACAAAATCTCCGGAGCACAGTACATCCGGGCAGGAACAGGTAATTTATACGAAATATTCTACGGAACGGGCGCCGGAGTTTGCCATCCGAACCTGCATTGGAAAAGATGCTCAGGGAGAACCTTTTCTGTATAAAACAGCAGAATATCCTGCGGGACAGGAACATATCCGGTCTGTGGCAGAAGCAGAAAAAGAACTAAGGAAGCTCTGGGAAGAGAAAGATATATTGCGGCCCAACCGATGCAGACTGGAAAAGGACCGGATATTTTTCGAATATCTGAAGGGGACTACCCTGGAGGAAAAACTGGACAGGCTGCTGGAACAGGGAGAAGAACAGCAGGTCTGGGAGTGGATGGAAGCAGCCTTTGACAGAATACTGGCCGGCACGCCCACACAGGAGTTTCAGATAACGCCGGAATTTCAGCAGGTATTTGGCCAGGTATCTTTCCCGGAACCGGAACCGGCCTTTCCTGTGGCAGATGTGGACCTGATTTTTTCCAATCTGCTTCTTCAAGAAGACGGGACCTGGCATGTGCTGGATTATGAATGGACCTTTTTCTTTCCGGTTCCGGCGGGCTATGTTCTCTGGCGCGCATTCCATTATTATACGGAAGGAGCGACAGGGAGAAAAAAATTAAAAGAAAACTTAACTTTCTGTGAAAAATTCGGATTTTTGGGAGACAGAGAAGAACAGTATAAAATAATGGAGCAGAATTTCCAGGCATATATCAGAAAAGATTATGTTCCGGCAGGAGAGCTGTACCGCATGATGGGAAAGCAGGCGCTTCCTCTGAGAGAAATTCTGGCTGAGACCGATAAAAGGAGAATTCAGGTGTATCTGGATTACGGACAGGGATTTTTTGAGGAGCAGTCTTTTTTTGTGGACCAGGGATATCAGCAGGAGATTACAGCTGAAATTATGATTCCCCAGGGAGTATCCGGTGTCTGGATTGACCCGGCCCTGAGTCCCTGTATTTTAAAGGATGTGGCACTGTCCTGGGTTGGTACCCAGGGAGAAGCGGTACCGGTAAAATACACCACTACCGGGTTTGAAATGGAAAAAAACTGTTATTTATTTGACAATTCTGACCCAAAGATTATAATAGAAGAAATCCCTGCGGGAAACAGAAGAATAAAAATTTCCTGGCGTATCAGTGTTCTGGAGGAAGAAACGGCATGGATGCTTATGGACAGACTGAACACCAGGGGAAGGATGAAAAAGAAAGTACGGGGTCTGCTCAGAGGGCAGGAACCTTAAAGAGAGAATCTGTAACAGAGTAAACTGCAAAAGGATAAAGGTATGAGAAGACGAGAACAGTACAAGCATTTATTGAATCTGGCGGCAAACTGCATAATGCTGGCTCTGGAAGCGGTTATGTTTGGATATCTGTGGTATGAGATTTATTATCCCATGCTGGAGAAAGCCAACCGGCCCTGGCACAGGGGAAACTGGGCGGTAATCGGGATCTACATGCTGATTCTGTATTTTTTTACCAGAACCTTTGGGGGATACCGCATCGGTTATCTGAGGATTACCGATATCTGCCTGTCCCAGATACTTTCCATTTTCTGCGCCAATGTGATTGGCTATCTGCAGGTATGTCTGGTGGCAAACGACTATATGCCGGCCCATCCCATGCTGATGCTGACCGGGACGGAGCTGATGGTTATACTGCCGGGCGTATATCTGGTGCGATTTATTTACACCAGGCTTTATCCGCCCAGAAAAATGATTGTGATTTACGGAGAGCATTCTCCCCAGGAACTGATTGATAAAATCAATGCCCGGAAAGACAAGTACAATGTATGTGCCACAGCCAGCGTGTATCTGGGATATGAGGAGCTCTATCTGAGAATTCTGGAATATGAGGCGGTGGTGCTCTGTGATTTGCCCACCAGTATGCGCAATCCCATTCTGAAATTCTGCTTTGATCAGAACAAACGGACCTATATTACGCCGAAGATTTCAGACATTATTCTCACGGGTACGGAGCAGATCCATCTCTTTGACTCGCCCCTGATGCTGTCCAGAAACCGGGGGCTGCCCATTGAACAGCGGTTTGTAAAGCGGGCCATGGATATTGTGCTGTCGCTGATTGCCATTGTGATTTCCTCACCTGTGCTGCTTCTGATTGGCCTGAGTATCAAATTATACGACAGAGGCCCGGTATTTTACACCCAGGAGCGGCTGACCAGAGACGGAGAAGTATTTCGGATTATCAAGTTCCGCAGTATGCGGATGGATTCCGAGCGGGAAGGGGCGCAGCTTGCAAGGAAAGACGATGACAGGATTACGCCGGTGGGCAGAATCATCCGCAGAACTCATTTTGATGAACTGCCTCAGATTTTCAATATCCTGAAAGGAGAAATGTCTTTTGTAGGTCCCAGGCCTGAGCGGGAAATTATTGCGAAAGAGTATGAGATGGTGATACCGGAGTTCAGTTTCCGCCTGAAAGTCAAAGCGGGACTTACGGGGTATGCCCAGATTTACGGAAAATACAACACTACTCCTTATGATAAGTTAAAACTGGATTTAACATATATCGAGAATTATTCCTTCTGGCTGGACATCAAACTGATGCTGATGACCTTTAAGATTATTTTCCAGAAGGAAAATACGGAAGGAATTGACAAAAAGCAGAAAACAGCCATTCGGAGGCAGAACTGAAACAGAAAGAACACATGGAGATAACACATGGCGAACATGGAGCGTACGGAAAAAGAATGGAAGGATGAACGAATCAGTATCGTAATTCCTGTTTATAATTCAGAAAAATATATAGAAGAAACCATTCAGTGTATTCTGGCGCAGACCTGTCCGGACTGGGAAATTATTTTTGTGGATGACTGTTCAAAGGACAGAAGCGTTCAGATTATTGAATCCCATCAGGCCAGGGACAGCCGGATGCATCTGTACCGGAATAAACAGAACATGGGGCCTGCCTTTACCAGGAATCAGGGAATTGCAAAAGCCTGCGGCCGGTATCTGGCCTATATGGACGCAGATGATCTGTGTGACCGGGACAAACTGGAAAAGCAGCTTCGGTTTATGAAAAAGACCGGCTGTGCATTCTGTTTTACCGGTTATGAATTTGCAGGCCCGGATGGAGTGCGGAATGGAAAAGTGGTTCATGTTCCCAAAAAGATTGACTATAAAGGGGCGTTGAAGCGCACCACAATTTCCACTATAACCGTTATGTTTGACCGGAATCAGATTCCCACGGATGTGCTGACCATGCCTCTGAATGCCAGAGGAGAGGATACGGCCACCTGGTGGAAAATTCTGCGGCATGGGTATGTGGCTTATGGAATTGATGAACCTCTGTCTGTTTACCGGAGATATCCGGGCAGCAGGTCTTCCAACAAGCTGGATGCAGCCTGGGGAACCTGGAAAATGTATCGGGAATGCGAACATCTGTCCCTGATAAAAAGCAGCTATTATTTCAGTCACTATATTTTAAACGCGATAAAAAGAAGAGTGTAATCTCAAACTTCCATCACATTTACCCGCTACAATAACAGGCGTGTAATTTCGAAAACAGGTATGATTCGGGCAGGGAATAAGCAGGATTGAGGCCGCATTCTTCATTTCATAAAAGTATTGCATATTTGAAAACGGGCATGTATAATGTGAAAGGAGAAAAATGGAACAGACTTTATGGCAGAAAATGCAGAGAGTGAAATGGAAAGACCTGCGGCATATCCTTTTATTTCTGCTGGCATTGCCGGTTTCACTGGTATTTCGGAGATTCCACAGACACATGTGGCTGATCTGCGACAGTGAAAATGAGGCCAGAGATAACGGGTACTGGCTGTTTCGCCATATCGTGAAACACCATCCGGAGCAGCCGGTGGTCTATGCTATCAACAGGCGTTCTCCAGATTATCGAAGGGTGGCCAGCCTGGGAAAAGTCATACAGTTTGGCAGTTTTACCCACTGGATATATTACTTATCGGCAGAAAAAAATATCAGTTCCCAGAAGAGCGGAAAACCCAATGCGGCAGTCTGCTACTTTCTGGAGGTTTACGGGTTTTATAAGAATACCAGAATTTTTCTGCAGCACGGAATCACCAAGGATGATATGGAGTTTTTGTATTATAAACATACCAGAATGCGTCTGTTTGTCTGTGCCGTGGAGCGGGAATATCAATATGTGAAAAGCCGGTTTGGGTATCCAAAGGGATGGGTACGGAAACTGGGCTTCTGCCGGTTTGACAATCTGAGAGATACCAGTGAGGGAAAGCGGCAGATTCTGGTGATGCCAACCTGGAGAAACTGGATCGGAATTACCACCTCGAAGTCCTATCAGTATGAAAACGTGGATGATTTCACCAGTACGGAATATTATAAGAACTGGAATGGTTTTCTGAACAGCCCTGTACTCCGGGAAATGCTTGAAAAATTTAATGCAGAATTAGTTTTTTATCCCCACAGGGAAATGCAGAAATATGCAGCGTATTTTTATCCGGAGCATCCGAAAATCAGAGTGGCGAAGTGGCCGGAGTACGATGTGCAGGAACTGCTAAAGGAATCTGGTCTTCTGATTACGGATTATTCCAGTATTGCCATGGATTTTGCCTATATGAAGAAACCCCTGCTCTATTTCCAGTTTGATTATGAGATGTACCGGAAGGGACATTACCCGGAAGGATACTTCAGTTATGAAAAAGACGGGTTCGGCAAAGTCTGCAGGACGCCGGAACTTCTGTTTCAGGAAATGGAGAAAATTCTGGAAGAAGACTTCAGAATGGAGGAATCATACCGAAGGCGTGCGGAGGAGTTTTACGAGACTTTTGACGCCGGAAACTGTGAGAGGAATTACCAGGCCATCAGGAAACTGTAAAGCCGGGGTGCAGAGGTGAGAAATGAAAAGATTTATTGAAGATTTTAAGAAGCATTACAAATACAGTGTTTATTCCGCAAAGTCGGAGCTGAAATCAGAAATTGCCAATTCCCATCTGAGCTGGCTGTGGTGGATTTTAGACCCCCTGCTCTTTATGATGGTGTATACCTTTATATCTGTGATTGTATTCCGGACATCAGAGCCTTATTTTCCGGTATTTGTATTTATCGGCCTGTCCAGCTGGAAGTTTTTTGAAAAAACGGTCAAACAGAGTGTGAAGCTGGTGAGTTCCAACAGCTCCATTGTGTCCAAGGTATATCTGCCCAAGCATATTCTGATTTTTGTAAAAATGTATGCCAATGGCTTTAAAATGGCTGTTTCCTTTGTCCTGGTTGTGATTATGATGTTTGTTTACCGGGTGCCCCTCAGCCTGAATATTCTCTATATTATACCCATATTTATCACCCTGATTATGTTTACCTTCGGCGCCAGCACCATTATGCTGCATTTCGGAGTGTTTGTAGAGGACCTGTCCAATGTAATCAATGTGTTGTTAAAGCTGGTATTTTATATGTCCGGAATTTTTTATTCCATCAGCAACCGGGTGAAAGAGCCTTACGGTTCTCTTTTGCTGAAACTGAATCCCATGGCCCTGTTTTTAGACGACCTGCGGGCATCCATGCTGTACTGCGAGACGCCCCACCGGAAGCTGCTGCTGTTCTGGTTTCTGGCCAGTTGTCTGGTATCTGCCATCGGAATAAGAATCATATATAAATACGAGAACAGTTATGTGAAGGTGATTTAATATGGAAAACAGCAGGAACAGTAATGAGAATAATATTGTAATTGACGTAAAAGATTTAAAAATCCGTTATCGCTGTCTGAATAAAATGTCAATCCGAAAGAGCCTTTTGAGCCTCAAAAAAAGTAAAATCGAAATTTTTGAGGCAGTGCGGGGCATTTCCTTCCAGGTTCCCAAAGGAGAAATTATGGGAATCGTGGGAAAGAACGGAAGCGGCAAATCCACCCTGCTGCGGGCCATTGCGGGGGTGTTTTCACCGGATGAGGGAAGTATTGACCTCCATGGACATTCCGTGTCCCTTCTGTCCATCGGCGTAGGTTTTCAGAAGAAACTTACCGGCCGGGAAAATATATATCTCTCCGGTATGCTGCTGGGATTTTCGGAAGATGAGATAGACAGTAAGATAGAAGAAATTATAGAATTTTCGGAACTGGGAGATTTTATCAACCGGCCGGTGAAAACATACTCCAGCGGTATGTATTCCAAACTGGCATTTTCCATTACAGCCATTCTGGAGACGGAAGTGATTCTCATAGATGAAGTGCTGAGTGTGGGAGATTCCAAATTCAAGAAAAAAAGTTATAAGAAAATGCAGCAGCTTATCACCAATGAGGACCGGACGGTAATTATCGTGTCCCATAACAATGATACCCTGAATAAGCTGTGCAACAGTATTTTATGGCTTCATGAAGGAAAGATAAAGATGCAGGGAAGCCCCGGTGAAGTGCTGGAGGCTTATGAAGAATTCATGTCATAAACTTTGAATGGGAAAGGCGGCGGAAACATGCAGAAAAGTGTACTGGAATATCTGGAAAACTCCGCAGAGAAATTTCCGGATAAAATTGTATTTGCAGACGAGGCAGAGGAAATCACCTATCGGGATTTTCGGAAGGAAGCGAGAGCAGTGGCCACAGGGCTGGCAAAAGCATCACAGACAGCCCGGCGGAAACCGGTGGTAGTGTTTATAGAAAGAAACATCAGGAGCCTGATTGGATTTTTCGGCGTAATCTACAGCGGGAACTTTTACGTTCCGGTGGACTGTCAGATGCCTGCAAAGAGAATTGAGCTGATTTTTGATACCTTAAAACCTGTTGCAGTGATTACCACGGAAAGTACCCGGAAGATCATGGACAGGGTGGAATTTAAGGGGCCGGTTCTGGCTCTGGAAGAACTGAAAGAAACCCCGGTGCAGGAGGAAGTGCTGAATGACATATCCCGCAGGGAAATTGATACGGATCCCCTGTATGCGATTTTCACCTCAGGCTCCACCGGAGTGCCGAAAGGAGTGCTGGTAGGGCACCGTTCCGTCATAGATCTGATTGATAATTTTCAGAAAGAATTTGGCTTTGACGACACCATTATTATGGGAAATCAGGCCCCCTTCGACTTTGATGTGTCAGTAAAAGACATTTACTCCACCATCAAAAACGGAGGTACCATGTATGTGCTGCCCAAAGTGATGTTTTCCATGCCGGGAAAACTTATTGACGCACTGAACCGTCATAAAATCAACACCGTAATATGGGCGACTTCCGCACTGCGGATTATTGAAAATCTGAACGTATTTTCCCAGATGCTGCCCCAATACCTGAGAACAGTAATGTTTTCCGGGGAAATTATGTCTAATAAAGTATTGAATTACTGGAGAAACTATCTGAAAGAAGTAATGTATGTGAACCTGTACGGGCCCACGGAAATCACCTGCAACTGTACTTATTACAAGGTAGACAGAAGTTTCCGGGATGAGGAAGTGCTGCCCATCGGCATTGCATTTGAGAATACGGAAATTCTTCTGCTGGATGATGAGAGGAAGGCAGAGGTTCCACCGGGAGAGCCGGGAGAAATCTGTGTGCGGGGCACATCCCTGGCACTGGGATATTATAACAATAAAGAGAAAACAGCCGACGCCTTTATCCAGAATCCTCTGAATTCAGATTATCCGGAGCTGATTTACTGTACCGGAGACCTGGGGCGGTATGCAGAAGACGGAAATCTGATGTTTATTTCCAGAAAAGATTACCAGATTAAACATATGGGCCATCGGATTGAACTGGGAGAAATTGAGGTGGCCATCAATGCGCTGCCCTTTGTGGAGGCTGCCTGCTGTATTTACGATGAGAAGCAGGAAAAGATTGTACTGTTTTATCAGGCGGCGGAAAAATGCGACAGAGAACTGCTCAAAAGCCTGGGACAGTCTCTGCCGAAATACATGTTTCCCAACCGGCTGGAATATTTTGAGAAGCTCCCATTGAATAAAAATGCCAAAATTGACCGTACCCTGTTGAAGGAAAAACTGTAAGTGAAACGGCAAGGGAAGGAATGGAATGGAAAAGATGGAAATTTATCAGAAGGGAATCATTGCAGGGGGAACCGGACTTTTGTATCAGGCAGCAGACATGCTGAAAAAAAGCGGCCGGGCAGAGAAAATTGAGTTATATTTCTGCAATCAGAACGGTTTTGGAAAAGGAGAAACAGAGTTTCCCTGTCATCAGGTTTCTGAAAAAGCAGAGCTGATGGACATGCTGAAACAGGAGACAGAAAAAACCCTGGTATTATCCGTGATGAACCCCTGGCTGTTCCCGGAAGAAGTGCTTGAAAATTCCAGCCTTCTGGTGGTGAATCTTCATCATGCGCTGCTCCCCGCCCATCGCGGCAGAAATGCGGAAGCCTGGGCTATTTATGAGGGAGATGAGAAAGCCGGAATCACCTGGCACAAAGTGGACGCCGGAATTGACACAGGAGCTGTTTATCTTCAGAAAGAAGTGGAAATTGACAGCCGGATGACTTCATTAAAACTTTTGTCGAAGCTGAATGAAGCGGCCCTGGAAGGGCTGGAGGAATTGCTGCAGGGAGATTTCAAAGAGCATAAGGCTGATGATTCTAAGGGGACAGGAACCGGAAAGCCGCACCTTGCAAAAGACATTCCCAATGACGGATGGCTGGATTTGTCCTGGAACCCGGAACAGATCAGCCGGTTTCTGCGTGCCATGGATTATGGAGTAATAAATGTATTTGGAAAACCCAGAGTCAGACTGCCGGAAGGCGTCCATGTATGGAAAGCCTTTAAAATTTCCGAGGAGGAAGGACCGGAGGAAACCAGATACGATGAGACAAAGCGGGAGCTTTGCATCCGGAAAGACGGAAAACTGATTACACTGAAAAAGATGAAAAAAATGGAGGAAAATAACAAATGAAAGAGAAATTACTGGAGATTTTAAATGATTTGAGACCGGACGTGGAATTTGAAAAAGAAACAAAATTAATTGACGATGGAATTCTGGATTCCTTTGATATTGTTTCCCTGGTATCTGAGCTGAATTCCGAGTTTGATGTGGAGATCAACGTGATGGATTTAGAGCCGGTGAATTTCAATACAGTTCAGGCTATGATGGAATTACTTGAAAAGCTGCAGGAGGAAGGCTAGAAACAATGGTGCTGTTCAGGGAGTGAACAGTAAGAAAACCACTGATTTGAAGGGAAATGAAAGATGGATTTTATTTCAGTTACATTTATGATATTTATCCTTATACTGATTTGTCTTTACTTTCTTGTACCGGATAAGTATAAATGGATGGTGCTGCTGGCAGGCAGCTATGTTTTCTATGCATTTTCCGGGATAAAACTGATGATTTTCCTCATTTTTACCACAGCGGTGACCTTTGTAAGCGGCAGGAAGCTGGGGGATATCAATCAGGAGTCCTCGCAGTATCTGAAAGAACATAAGACAGAGCTGTCACGAGATGAGAAAAAGCAGTATAAAAACCGGATATCACTGCGCAAAAAGCGGATTGTGGCAGGAACCGTAATCGTAAATCTGGGTATCCTGATTTTTTTGAAATATTTTAATTTTATTGCCAAAAATATTAATCTTGTGCTTTCGCAGTTTGAAGTTACAGAAAAAGTTCCGCTGCTGAATCTGCTGCTGCCGCTGGGAATTTCTTTTTATACACTGCAGTCCATTGCCTATATTGTGGATTTGTATCGGGGAAAATATCAGCCTGACAGGAATTTTCTGAAATTTTCCCTGTTTATGTCATTTTTTCCTCAGATAATACAGGGGCCCATTGCCAGATATGACCATCTGGCCAGCCAGCTGTATGAACCCCATAAGTTTGATTACACCAGAGTGACTCAGGGGTTTCAGCTTATTCTCTGGGGATATATGAAGAAACTGATTCTGGCAGACCGGCTGGCTGTTGCGGGGAATTTTATTTTTGATGACCCGGCGCCCCATGAAGGATTTATTCTGTTCTTTGCCGCAGCCGGATACGGATTGCAGGTGTATGCAGATTTTTCCGGCGGCATGGATATTGCCAGAGGAATTTCCCAGGTGCTGGGGATCGAGCTTGCCCTGAACTTTGAGCGTCCGTATTTTGCAAAATCGGTGGAGGAATTCTGGCGCAGATGGCATATTACACTGGGTTCCTGGATGCGGGACTATGTATTTTATCCCCTGTCCCTGTCTAAAAATTTTGCGAATCTGGGCAAACGGACCAGAAAGATTTTCGGCAATTATATCGGAAAGAAACTGCCCACGTTTCTGTCCATGTTTATTGTGTTTTTACTGGTGGGCGTCTGGCATGGTTCCAGCTGGAAATATGTGGCTTACGGAATCTGGAACGGAGTCATTATTGTGTCGAGTATTCTTCTGGAGCCTGTGTATCAGAAAATGGCTCAGAAATTTAACATTGACACGGAATCTGCCGGGTGGAAATTTTTCCAGATGTTCCGGACCTTTGTACTGTGCAGCTTTGGCCGTTTCTTTTCCAGAGGAAAAACATGCATGAAAGCCATTGACATGTTTGTACGTGCCCTGGCTTTTCCCAATCCGTGGGTGTTTTTCAATGATGGGTTTCTGAATTTCGGCCTGTCCTATAAGGATTATAATGTGATTTTTATTTCAATTCTTGTATTGCTGGTAGTTGGAATCATGCAGGAGCGGGGTATGCACATCAGAGAAAAAATTGCAGAACAGCATATCTGTTTCCGCTGGGTTATTTATCTGGGAGCAGTGCTTACGCTGCTGGTATTCGGCTATTACGGAGGCGGCTATTCCGCCAGCGAATTTATCTATCAGCAGTTTTAAGGAGAACACGGTATGACAAAGAAACAGGGATTAAAAATTGTATTATTTCTGCTGATTCTGGGCATTCTTTTCTTTCCCCTTCTGGGTATCTTTCAGATTCCGGCAGAGGGTGATACCCTTGGTATCAAAAAACGTTATAATGAGTTTTACGGAGAGCCGGAAAATACCTGGGACTGCGTGATGGTGGGAACAAGCTGTGTGGACCGGGAATGGATTGCGCCTCTGGCCTGGAAAAATTACGGTATGACGGTGTATGCCATGAATACCGATGTGCAGCCTCTGTATCTTACCACAAATGTATTAACGGAAGTGCGTAAGACACAGGACATCAAACTGGCTGTGGTGGACGTCCGGGGAATCAAAATGAATTCTCTGAGACCTGACGAGGTCAGAATCCGAAGGGTGACGGACTGTATGAAGTTTTCCGCTAACCAGTGGGAGGCTGTGAATAAAGGCATTCAGTTCCACAAAGCATATTACAGTAACGAAGAAGTGCTTGAAAAACTGGAAAAAAATAAAGAAGAGGTACCGGAGCCCCTGGATGCAGTGGCCATGCATGTTCCTTTTGTGAAATATCATTCCAGATGGGAGTCGGGCCTTCGGAAAATTGATTTTGTGGGTACCGATACCATTGAAAGTACCATGAAAGGGGTTTATGATTTTGAAAATACTCCCTTTACGGTAGAAGAAGTGAATCCCACGTATGTGGTTACGGAACAGGCAGACCTGAACGAACTTCAGACAGGTATTCTGGATGAGATTCTGCAATACGGGAAAGAGACGAATCTGGAGATCTTGTTTATTGCATCTCCCACCCAGCTCAGCAAGAAGGAACAGCCGAAAATAAATGCAGCCCTTGCTTATCTGGAGGAACAGGGAGCAAAAGTCATCAATTATAATACGGAAGAGATGTATGAGGAAATCGGTATCAACTTTTCCGAAGATCTGTATAACCGGCACCATCTGAATTCCAGAGGAGCGGTGAAATTTACAGAATATTTTTCAAAATATCTGAACGACACATACCATTTTCCAGATAAGCGGGGACAGGAAGGCTACCAGGAATGGGACATGGCCTATGAGAACTTTGTGGCTTTTTATGAAGATGGCTGGGTGAACAAGTATACCTATGTGTATCCGGAGCAGGAAGGAGGTTCTGATGAAGGAGACGAAGAGGACGAAGACAGCGAAGACGACAAAGAGACCGGCGAAGCGCAGGAAAATTGATTTTGTGCTTATCTGGGTGGACGGCAACGACCCGGAATGGCAGAAAGAAAAGAATAAATACGACGAAAGCAATGATAAGGGCGACAGTACCATCATCCGTTACCGGAGCTGGGATAATCTCCAGTACTGGTTCCGGGGTGTGGAAAAATTTGCGCCCTGGGTCAACAAAATCCATTTTGTCACCTGGGGCCATCTGCCTCCCTGGCTGAATGTGAACCACCCAAAACTCCATATTGTGAATCATAAAGATTACATTCCGGAGGAATTTCTGCCTACTTTTAATGCCAATACCATTGAAATGAATCTTCACAGAATCAAAGGGCTGGCAGAACAATTTGTCTATTTCAATGATGATATGTTTATCACAGACCACGTGAAACCGGAGGACTTTTTCAAAAACGGGGTGCCCTGTGATGTATTTGCATTAAACTGCATTTATTTCGGGAAGAAAAGCGCCGGATTTTTTAACGGGAATGATCTGGAGCTGATTAACATCCACTTTGACAAAAAAGAATGTTTTAAAAAGAATTTCATGAAATGGTATCATCCCATCAATGGATGGAAAAGCCTGGTCCGCACTACCATGCTGATGATCTGGCCCTGGTTTCCGGGATTTTATTACAGTCACCTTCCCAGTAATTTTCTGAAGAGTACCTACAAAGAGGTATGGGGGCTGGAAGAGGAGACCCTTCGGGCTACCTGTATGGATAAATTCCGCACCAAGTCAAATGTCAACCAGTGGCTGATTAAGTTCTGGCAGCTTGCCAGCGGAAACTTTATTCCCCGTTCCATGAAAATCGGCCGATGCTTCCATATCAAAGAACGAAATTATGATCTGGCTGTGGATTCGGTGCGGGAAGGCAGATATAAACTGATTTGCATCAACGATACTATTTATACGGAAGACTTTGAGAAGAAGAAACGGGAAGTGCAGGAGGCATTTCAGAAGCTGCTGCCGGAAAAATCCGGTTTTGAGCTATAGGAGAAGAGATTTTGAGTAAAATTTGTGTGGAATTTCAGGATAATGTATTGAAAATCCGGTGTGTCAGAACCAGGATAACCCCGGAGGATACAGAGACTGTCAGCGTAAATGGGATCGAGTTCGGCAGAAAGTACAGAACCAATATGCCGGTCAGAAACAAATCTCAGAAAAATAAAATCTTTTATATGGAGCCGGTGCAGATTGAAGTGAAAAATGCTGCCAGCCTGCCCATACTGGCAGAAGGCGCAAAGGATGTATCGGTACTGGCGGTCTGGTCCAATGACAAATATATTTACTATGGTTATCTTCTGAGGAGCAGCGTATACAAGGAAATTATAAAGTTTTCTTATAAAGTCCTTTATCTGGGGCTGAGCAGACGATATCTGTCTCTCTGGATGATTGGATATTTTCAGACCGGATCTGAGATTCCCATTCAGGGTCAGCGGTTTTATATTGACGAAAACAATTATCAGGAATCCACCATGAAGACAGATTCAGCTCTGATTCCTAAATGGAAGCTGCTTTTGCAGCATAATTTCCAACATTTTAAAATCCCGTTGGATTCTCTGCTGTCAGAGGATACCCAGATAAACAATATGCTGAATATTATGTTGAAAGTGGACGGGCTGGAACTGGATTACCGTCTGGGCAAAAAGTTCAGAAACCGCCTGGCAAATATCCGTCATTATTATGCACCTTATAAAAGCCGGTATCTGAAAGACTTTGCCGTTCATGTCAGAAGAACGGACCGGGGGAATTTTTCTATCGTAAAGCGACCCAAAGAGGAAGTGGAAAAACGTCTCTGGTTTAAAATTATGGAGAGCAGAGGAATTTCCTGGCTTCTGTATCACCTGGGAAAATGGCGGGGGAAACATGGGAAAAATGTGAACCTGTTTTATGAAAAATTTTCAGAAAAGGCGGAGGAAGGAGCTTTTGATTTGTTTCTTATGGCCAGAGACAGCCAATCCTCCCGAAATTACTATATCATTGACGAGCACTCCGAAGATTATCAGCGGATCAGAGGTGAAAAGAACGTGGTTCGGAAGTATTCTCTGAAATATTACTGGCTGCTGTACCGGGTAAATTACTATATTTCCACAGAAGCTCCGGCCCATCTGAATCTTCTGCGGTCAAACAACAAATATTTTCGGAAAAGTACCTGTGAACATCCCTTTATCTTTCTGCAGCACGGGGTTACCTACCTGAAATGTCAGGGCCCAACCTCCACTTTTGTGGCAGGGAAGGAAGGAGAGCCTCAGTATATTATTGTGGGAAGCGAGAAAGAGAAAGATGCGGTGTGCGATATGCTGAAACTGCCGGAAGAACGAATCTGGAACACAGGTCTGCCGATTTTCAGCAAAATAGATTACAAACACATCAGTCAGGATTCTCAGGATACCGCAGTAATTATGCTGACCTGGAAAACCTATGAGGAGCATCTGCAGGATTTTGAACAATCGGAATACTATAAAAATGTAATCCGTATTTATCAGATTCTCAGCAAATACCTGGATCCCTCAAAAATTATTATTGTGCCCCATCCAAAGGTAATGGATTTGCTGGCCCATACGGATATGAAAGATTCTGTGTGGAAGAAACCCATTTCCGAAGTTCTGGGTGTGACAAAACTTTTAGTGACAGATTATTCTTCCGTATGTTATAATGTATTTTACCAGGGTGCCGGGGTGGTATTTTACCAGCCTGATCTGGAATTATATGAAATGGAAAGCGGCAGGCTGATTCCCTCAGATGACGAATACATTGGTGCCAGAGTGTTTGACCTGAAGGCTCTGGAGGAGACATTGCAGAATATTATTCAGGATGGCAGGATTATTCTGGATAAAGCGCGGACTTCGGAACACGAGGCCCGTTATCAGAGCATCAATGAATTCAGCGACGGAGAGAATCTGGCGCGGATTTACCGGAAACTGGTAAAGAAAAAGATTGTATAGATAATTGCAAAATCTGATAGTTTTTTGAATTCCGTGTACAATTCAAAAATTTCAGGATAAATGTTTTCTCATACAAAAGGTGAGAAATGCATTCAGCACCATGGAGGTAAGACTCAGATAATCATGGAAGCTATTGCTGAGCATGATTATCTGTAGTCGGAGGCTTACCGGAATGTCCGGTGCGTCTGGCATTTCGTGCTTTTGTATGAAGAAAATATTGATATAAAGTTGTAGTAATTGTACATGGAATTCTTATAATTTAACAGTTTTGCAATTATCGGAAAAGATTGTATAATGAAAGGAGAAACAGGTTATGAAAAAGCGTGTACTGGTTGCCTTACTGTCTGTCAGTGTGGGAATTTCAGGACCAATGGGAGTACCGGTGGCAGAAGCATCTTCCGTCAATCCCGAACAGACAACGGAAGATGTGACATTTATTCAGGAGGAAACTCCGGAGCAGGAAGAAATTTCCGGCCAGGAGGAGCCTGCAGTATCAGAAGTTCCGGGAGAAACAGCAGAACCGGAAACAACTGTTGAGGAAACAGCAGACCTGAAAGATATGGTAGTGCCGGAGCAGGCAGAACCGGAAGCAGCAGCGGAAGCCATGGAGAAGACAGAGGAGCCTCTGGAAATGGAGAAGATTTCCAGATTTTCTGAAGCTGATATGGAGATCATGGCTGATGTGAAAGGCGCCAATACGGTTACATTGAATCCGGTACAGAACGCAGATGCAGCGGCAGTTCTGGAGGCTGCTCTGAAAGATGTGGAAAAGAGCGGAACCACAGAAGTGACCACCATTGTCATTCCTGCGGGTACTTATAAATGGAACGAGGCTGTCAGCCTGGTATCCAATGTAAATATTGTAGCAACGGGAGCCACCATCAACGCTTCCGCAAACATAGACACCATGCTGCGGACGGTATCCGGAAGAAACACTTCGAATGTTACGGTGGAAGGAGGAACCTGGGACTGCGGGAACAAGGCAGAGAGCGGATTCATATTCTATACCGGCAAAAATATTACCCTGAAAAACTGTACGGTAAAGAATGGTAAGGGGAACGGCGTCCGGATTGGAGACAGCACAATCTCCCTTGTAGAAGGCTGTACCATCAGTAATAACAGCAGCAGCGGCATTTATGCCACTGGCGCTACGGTGATTTCTGCCATTAAGGGTTGCACCATTTCTTCCAACGGAGCTACCGGAATGACAGCCAGGGGAGTAACCGTAAACGAACTGTCTTCTACTACTTTCTCTTCTAACAAGGAGCACGGACTGGCAGCTTATGAAAAAGCTAAAATCGGAACGATTTCCAATGTGGTTGCTAAAAGCAATAAGGAACATGGAATTGCTGTTACCGGAGATTCTGAGATAAAAATTACCGGCGCCACAGCAGAGGGTAACACTCAGAACGGTGTATCTATTACCGGCGACAAGAGCAAGGCAGTGATTGAAGGCCTTACCACCACGAAAAATAAAGGCACAGGAATTGCTTTTTCCAAGTGCGGCGAAAGCGTATTCAAAAATTCCAAAGTTACTTACAATGGCGGGCACGGCGTTACCATTTCCGATACCGTAGTGGATATGGCCTGTACGAAACAGACTGCCAATACAGTGGAAAACAATGACTGGAGCGGTGTTTCCATTACCGGAAAAGACTCCAAAGTTACGATTAAATATGGTAATTACAGCAAGAACGGACGTAATCCCAAATCTTCTTCCGAAGGAGAATCCGGCCATGGCGTAGGCGTATTCTCAGGAGCAACACTGGTGTTAAAAGAGGCCACAATGAAAGACAATTCCGTATGCGGTGTGTCTCCTTTTGGTGCCGGCACTTCTGCCACTATTGAAAAATGTGTGATTCAGGACAACGGAAGACATGGCATAGGCGGAAGAAAATCCGTTACCCTCACAGTAAAAGGAAATACCATTAAAGACAATAAGAATCATGGTATCATGGTAAACGACAAGAGTAACGGAAAGAACATAGAGAACAATGAAATCAGCGGCAACAAACAGTGCGGAATCTGTGTTGGAGTAAGATCTAAAGCTACTGTTAAGAATAATAACATCAGCAAATCCGGACAGAATGCCATTTATGTGTATGACAAGTCCAAAGCCACCATTACCGGAGGTAAGCTCCAGTCCAATAAAGAGTGTGGGGTTGTGACAGATAAGAATGCTGATGTTACCGTAAAAAAAGTCAATATCAGCAAAAATAAAATTTACGGAATGAATATCAAGGGCGGAAAAGCAAAGGTTCAGTCCTGTACCATCAGCAGCAATAAGAGTTCCGGAATTCAGGTAAAAGCAAAGGCAAAAGTGTCCGAATTGTCCGGCAATAAGATTAAGAATAATGGTGAATACGGCATTTACTGCAAGGAAGCCTCTGTTACTAAAATAGAGAAAAACACCATTACGGGACACAAAAAATACGGAATTGTTCTGTATCCCGGTTCTACCTGTAAGAATATTAAGAAAAATACCCTGAGCAATCCGGCTGCACCAAAAGAGATTGGCATTCAGGGTTCCACATCCAATGTGGGCGATGTGAAGCCGGTAACCATCAGCACAGCAAAGAAGAATGGAACCAGTATTAAGGGTTCTGCTCCTTCCAATGCAAAAGTTTCTGTTAAAATCGGCAAGAAAACCTACAGTGCAAAGGCAGGCGGAAACGGAAGCTACACCATTAAGACTGCAAAGCTGAAAAAGGGAACAAAATTAAAAGTTCAGGCAGCGGCAGCAGGCGGAAATACCGTATACGCAGAAACAGTAGTAAAATAAGTTCAGGGAAATCCGCGATAAGAACCTAGAACGACTGGGAATCTTCGGTCTTTCCGGCAGAATGGCCTTTCCATTCTGCCGGAAGGAAGGGATTCCTTGTTGTATTACTTGCAGATACTTCATCTCACTTCGGAAAATAACGGTCATGTACATAGAGAGAAAGGAATTTTTGCAATGAAGGAACAGAAAACATATCAATTTAAGTTTACCGTGGTAACACCTGTCTATAATGTGGAAGAATATCTGGAGGAGACCCTGGAATCGGTTCTTAGCCAGACTATTGGATTTGAAGAAAATATACAGATGATACTGGTCAATGACGGAAGCCCCGATAACAGTGAGGAAATCTGTCTGAAATATCAGAAAAAATATCCTGATAATATTATTTATCTGAAAAAAGAAAACGGCGGCGTCAGTTCCGCCAGAAACGAAGCATTTCCCTATATTCAGGGAAAATACGTGAACTTCCTGGATTCCGATGATAAATGGGCGCCGGATGCCTTTGCACTGGTGTATCCTTTTTTTGAAAAAAATCAGAATAAAACAGATGTGGTGGGAGCAAGAAAACGTTTTTTTGAAGGACGGAATGACTACCATCATCTTGACTATAAATTTGAAACCACAAAAGTGGTATATCTGCAGACCCAGTACGATTATGTGCAGCTTGACGTGACCTCGTCCTTTGTAAAAGCCGAAGTGTTGGAGCGCCACAGATTCTGCACAAAATTAAAGTATGGAGAAGATTCTGCATTTATCAATGAAGTGCTGCTGGAAAAATGTACCCTTGGCCTGGTGCGGGAAGCAGTGCATTTTTACCGGAAACGCCGAAACGAAACATCGGCCCTGCAAAACGAGCTGAAATCAGACAGCTATTACCTGGATTCGCCCGAATATTATCACAAAGCCCTGATAGAAAAATCGCTGGAACAGTACGGAAAGGTACCGGAGTTCATTCAGTACGCTGTGATGTACGATTTGGGATGGCGTATCCGCAAGGATATCCGCTCTTATGTGACCGATGAAAGGGCCGAATCCTATAAAAAGCATATTCAGGAAATTCTGCAGTATATTGAGGAACGGGTTATTATGAATCAGCGAATCATGTACAAAGACGCCATGATTTATGCTCTTTCCCTGAAATATGGCAGAGATATCCGCAAAGAAATTATTTACGATATGGGAAAACTGCTGTTCCACAATATAGAACTGCTGAACCTGTCCCAGACTTCCAATATTATCATCCTTACCTCCATGGAAGTGAAAGACCAGACCGTCTGCCTGGAAGGCAGGGTAAACACCTGGCTTCCGGAGGAGGATTACGAAATTTATACGGAAATCAAAGGTAAGAGAAGCCCCCTTCCCTGCTTTGATTTAAAGGAATTTGATAAAATGGGACTGGACGGAGTCTGCCATAAGGGCAGAGGATTCCGGCTGGAAATCCCTGTGGGTAAAAAAGAGTGGGACCTGACCTTCAGTATCTGGTACCGTGACATTTACCGGAAAAAAGTTCGATTTGCCCTGGACAGCAGCATCCCTCTGAATGAGGAGGAAACCTCTTATTACTATCAGAATTTCTGTCTGCTCCGGAAAGATAAAAAGAAATTAATCTGTAAACATATGGGACGCCGGGAACGTCTGGAGTACGAAAAGGCCTACCAGTCTGCCCTGATTCAGGCCGGCAGGAAGGATTTGCTCCCGTTCCGGAAGTGGTATATGGTTCTGAAAGAATTAAAGAAGAAAGAAATCTGGCTGGCAGCCGATAATCTCAGCCAGTGCCAGGAACCTCCCGCCCCGGTATTTCAATATCTGTCGGAACAGCGAAAAGCAGGAACACGAATCTACTTCGTATCAGAGAAATCCTGCCCTGCCGCAAAAGAAGCCGGAAAATATGGAAAAATCCTGGCATACGGCTCATTCCGCCATAAAATCCTGTTCCTGCTGAGTGATAAAATCATAGTATCCGGGAAACATAAAGATGAGATGGATGTGTTTGGCGAACAGGGAACCTACATGAAAGATCTGTACCAGTTTGAAACTGTTTTTTGGAGTGGGACATGATTAAAACGGTAAAATGGAGTGTAAAAGACAGTATGACCTGCCTGTTTGGGCTTATGGTCTGTGTGATAATCACCCTCATGTGTCTGACGAAAAGCATTAATCTGAACTGCTTTTATGACGTGGGAGAGATTTATGATGTGGGGAAAACAGAGCGCACTTATGCAGGAAACAACTGGGTGTATGATAACAGTACCGGATGCATCAATATTCTGGATGATGCAGCAAATCAGATATTTGCCATTGTGGTTCAGCAGAAGAACTGGAATTATCTGTATCTGGAACTGGACAACCTTGAGGGAGAATCCAACTGGGATATTTATTTTTTAAATTCTGCCTACGAAGCAACGGGTGTTGTGAATCAGACCATGAAAAATGGTTTGAATGTTCTGGAACTCCCCAGGGAAGAGATTTATGCCATCAATATTGTGATTTCCAATCAGAAAGGGCTGACCTTTTCCATTCCGAAGATGCAGTTTCGTGAAAGACAGCAGACCTTTGGCTGGAAAGAATTCTGGATGGTGTTTGCGGTTGTTTCTGTCCTGTACCTGATAATCATTCAATTATACAGACGGTTCTGGAAAAGGAAAAAGATTGAACAGCCAAAAGGCCTGTGGATAGAAGAAGTGCAGAAATTTTATAGTTCCATACTGGACCAGGGAGAGCATTTGAGGCAGAAATTTTCCTGTAAATCCATTGTCCGAATCCGGACATTTCTTTTTTTTGTCTGCTATATGATTCTCTATCTTATGGTAACCCTGCGATGGAGATGGAGGCCGATTACCCAGAATAAGATGGTTCTGCTGCTGGGTATTTGCCTGCTTCTGATTGCAGTTTTATCCTGGGAAAAGAAGAATGCTCCGGTATGTTGGAAAAATCCATTGGTATATGCCTGGTTTATCCAGTGGATACTCTGCATTATATCTGATTTTCTTGTAAAAAAATCTTTCAGCCATGTGGGAATTTTTATGCTGGCAGCGGTGGGGCCGTTGCTGCTTTCCTGGAATCAGATGGAACATCCCGAAAAATGGTTAAGAGATTTAAAAAAAGCTCTGGAGATGTTTTACTGGCTGGCCTGTATCTTTTGCATCTTTTGCCGGCCATATACCATTGGAAATCGTTATATGGGAATATTTAATAATCCAAATACCTTTGCGGGATTTCTTGTGACTGTGAATCTGGTGTTTCTGGATTATGTAAAAGCAGAAACAGGAGAAAAAAATCCGAAGTACAGGCAGCTGATGAAAAATAGAACGGGGCTTGTCAGCGTGTGTTTCTTTTTGATGCTGACTCAGAGTGTGACAGGAATAACAGTATATATATTAGAGTGGCTGATATTTTTATGGTGGATGTTAAAAAGCAGGAAAGAAAAAGGCAACAGGAAAAATATGATAATAAATCTTGGATTTTTGATATTAAATGTTGTCCTGATAGTGACTTTGGGAAAATGGTGTCTTACGAAAGCAGCAGGTTTGTTAAATACAGCGATTCCTTTTCCTGGGGATTTGTATTTGCTGTCAGATAATTCTCTGTTATTTATGCATGTTTATGCGTCAGATGAAAAGTTGCCTTTGCTGGAACGGATCTCCCAGAAACTTTCCGGCAATGGCATTAGCTTTTTTCTGAGTGGCAGAGATGAAGTGTGGAAAATTTATCTGAGGCAGTTGAATCTGGTGGGGCACAGCAGATGGGCCGAAACTGGTGTAAGCAGAATGCATGCCCATAATAATCTGCTGCAGATGATGTATGATTATGGAGTATTTATTGCGTTGCCTTATCTTGCCATGATGTATTACAGCCTGAAATACAGTCTGAAAAATTTTTTTCAGAATCATAGCATGAGTCTGTTTATACTGGGAGCGGTACTGAATTTTTATATTATTGGTTTGACGGAAGACGTGACCTCTCCCTATTCTTTTGCAAGCTGGCTGACCTTTTATCTTGTAATCGGCAGCTTATTTGTACAACAGGTAGAAAACGTAAGAAGGTGACAGCGATGAAGATAGAAAAAAGATTCTGCATGTTTCTTTTTTTCCTGACTGGAATACTGCTGAGTGTTATGGTTGTTTTTATGCGGCTGGGCGGAGCCATTAATCTGGAAGAATTTATGTCTGCAGGCAGGGTATATGATTTTTCCCATTCGGATTTGACAAAAGATTCTTCCACCTGGATTTATCAGCCGGAAGAAAGAGGGTACCGATTTTCAGAGGATGACGCAGTCAACCGCTACAAATTAAACGGAAAAGAAGACGCCTGGGGCTTTCTTTATATTGATGTGGAAAATATGAGCGTACCATCCATGGAAGGTATGCTGGAATATTACAATGCGGGAAAGGAAAAGGCGGCGGAACAGGCGATTTGTCTGACCGAGGGAAGAAATGCTCTGGAGCTTGCGACGGATGTTCCCATGTATAAAATGGCTATCCGAATTTTAAATGAAAAGGGAGAGTTTTTGTCTATTTCTTCCATGCAGATTCGGACAGGGCCTTCCTGGTATACCAGAAAACACTTTGCAGAATTGTTTGCAGTCTGCTTACTGGGATTTCTTGCAGTTTCGGGAATTTTGCTTTATCTGAAAAAAAAGCTGTCTTTAAATATAAAAATACCAGACGTATACAGGCTGATTGCGCTGCTGCAATATATGTTTCAGCTGTTGGGAGATTATTTTGGAGAAAGAACAGGTGGAAAATTAAGAACAGGACAGAGAAAGGCCATGCGGAAACTCCTGTTTGGCCTGTTGTTTTCCTGGATGATTATCGGGAATGTTCTGAACTGGATGAACAGTCAGGAAATGTATCGATATCATGTATTTGGATGTATGGTGCTGCTGGTATTGCTGGCACTGGTTAGCTGGGAGAAGCCTTTGCAAAAAGTATCCTGGAAGACTCCCTGGATGGCGTGCTGGCTGCTTTTGTGGGGAGGCATGATAATTTCCGACTTTTTTGTCATAAAGAAATGGGAATTAACCGGACAGGTGATGCTTTTTGCAGGCTCCTTTCTGATTTTTTTCTGGCAGAACATGGCACAGCCACGTGATATGCTGCGAGATTTCCTGGATGCTCTGGAGCTGGTATTTCTGGCGGGAACTGTATACTGTATGTTGTTCCGCATGAAAAGGCCGGCCATTGATTATAACGGGCTGTTTCGTAGTTCCGAAGAATTTTCCATGTACGGAGCTTTTATGTGGTGCATGTTTCTGGTGGAACTGGATAACCTGATAAAGGAAGATACAGGTCTGTTCAATGATGTGAAGCAGAAAAAAAAGTATACCATTATACCCTATATGAAATATATCACAGGGGCTGCCATATCATTTTATTTTGTGCTCAGAAGTAACTGTATAGCGGGTTTTGCGGCGTCAGCAATTGGAGGAGCATTTGTTCTGTTCCGGCAACTGGGAAGTTTGAAACAGCTGCGGGAGCATACAGGAAAATTGTTGAAATCTATGGGTATTGGAACCGTCATGGCAGTGCTGGCAGTGTCTACTGTTCATATTGCAACAAAACAGTTTCCACAGTTCTTGAATCTGAATATAACTTATGAAAATGAACGTCTGGTGACAGGACTTTCTGATGAGGATTATAGTGACTATTTCACACAGTATCCGGAAGAAGCCGAAAGGGTAAAGCGAAAGCAGGATATGGAATATCGTACTGTCTGGCGAAGCTATATACGCAGATGGAATCTCTTTGGCCATTCGGAACAGCCCAGAGTGTTTCGGAAACGAAGCCCTGCTTACAGCGGGTACATTGCCATATCATATGGAGCAGGGCTTTTTATTCTGGTACCTTATATAGGTTATCAGGCGGCCCTGCTGTGCAGGAGTGGAAAAACTTTCTATCGCAGAAAAGAAACCTGTCAGGCAGAATATCAGGACCTCAGCCTGGTTTTGCTGACCGGCATTGTATACATCAGTTTCTGCATCTGGGGAAATGTGGATGTGGTATGGGGACATCCCCTTTGGCTTTCTTTTTATCTGACGGCAGGATGTCCGAAAAGCCGGTTGCAATTTCAGGAAAATTAAGATACAATTGTGAGAAGAAAATACTTGAAAAGAGGAAATACAGGTGAAAACGTTGACAGAGACAAATCAGCTTTTATTCAAAAGGATTATTTTGATTGTTTACGATATTATTGCAGTTGTAGCGGCCAGTCTTCTGGCTCTGTTTATCCGGTTTGAGGGACGTTATATTGAAATTCCCAGGGAATATATTTCCAGGAGTTTACAGTATATTCCGGTAATTATTGTAATAACTCTGATTATTTTTTATGGATTTCGCCTTTACAGCAGTCTCTGGACCTATGCGGGAGCGCCGGAACTGATTAATATTACCTTTGCCAGTGCATTGTCTGCTATGGTACAGATGATGGTGATGGTTTTTTTTGATGTAAGGATGCCCAGAAGTTATTATATTCTCTATGGGGTATCTTTGTGGATACTGGTATTTCTCAGCCGGTTTTCCTATCGGGGAATCCGGACTTTGATTAAGCGTCAGGCCAATGGAGAAAACACGTCCCGTGTGCTGCTGGTAGGCGCCGGAGCCGCAGGAAATATGCTGGTGAAGGAAATACGCAACAGTAATTACGTCAGCAAACAGGTGGTGTGTATCGTAGATGACGATAAGTCCAAAGAAGGCAGCTATCTTCATGGCGTTAAAGTTCTGGGAAACCGGCAGAATATTCCGGAACTGGTAAAACGCTACAGAATCGATGAGATTATTATAGCCATGCCTTCTGCGCCTGCAAAGGAAATCAAAGAGATTCTGGATGTGTGTAAAGAGACGGGCTGTGAGCTGAAACGTCTGCCAGGGGTCTATCAGCTGGTGAACGGAGAAGTCGGTATCAGCAAGCTGAAAGAAGTAGATGTGAACGATTTACTGGGCCGGGAACCTGTAAAAGTAGATTTGTCTACCATATTAAACTATGTTTCCGGAAAGACGGTTCTGGTAACTGGTGGAGGCGGTTCTATCGGAAGTGAAATCTGCCGTCAGGTGGCGGAGCACCATCCCAGAATGTTGGTACTGGTAGATATATATGAAAATACTACTTATGATATTCAGAATGAACTGAAAAATAAATATCCGGAGCTGAATCTTGTGGTATTAATCGCTTCTGTGCGCAATACCAAACGAATGGATATGATTTTTGAGACTTACCGGCCGGATATTGTATACCATGCGGCAGCTCACAAACATGTGCCCCTGATGGAGGACAGCCCCAACGAGGCTGTGAAGAATAATGTTCTTGGCACCTGGAAGGTAGTACAGGCTGCGGATAAGTGGAAGGTAAAACGGTTTGTAATGATTTCCACGGACAAGGCGGTAAATCCCACGAATATTATGGGCGCTACCAAACGAATCTGTGAGATGATTATTCAGACTTATAATACCCGCTCCAAAACAGAATTTGTGGCGGTACGTTTTGGAAATGTGCTGGGCAGCAATGGAAGTGTTATCCCTCTGTTCAAGAAACAGATTGAACAGGGCGGTCCCGTTACCGTGACTCATCCCGATATTATCCGGTATTTTATGACCATTCCGGAGGCAGTGTCTCTGGTGCTTCAGGCCGGAGCCTATGCTAAAGGCGGTGAAATCTTTGTACTGGATATGGGGGAGCCTGTGAAAATTGCAGATCTTGCAAGAAACCTGATTCTGCTGTCAGGCCATAAGCCCGATGAGGATATACAGATTGTGTATACCGGACTGCGTCCAGGAGAGAAGTTATATGAAGAAATGCTGATGCATGAAGAAGGGCTGCAGGAGACAGAGAATAAACTCATCCATATAGGGAAGCCAATTAAAATGGATGAAGAACATTTTCTGTTGCAGCTGGAAAATCTGAAAGAATATGTGGTGCAGGAGCCGGAAGATATCAGGAAATGGGTGCAGGAGATTGTGCCTACGTATCATCCGCAGAAATTATAAAATGTGAAAAAATCCGGTTCTCTAAAAGATTTATGATTTAGCTTTACAGCGAGAAATGAAAGGGAGTATATAGTAAAACAAAAAGTAATTTAATATCTGCATGTAAAAAGATTAACAGGCTGTTGGATTTATTTCCGGCAGCCTGTTATATTGTAAACGGTAGATAGTGCGTACCTCGACTATGAGGGCAAAGTGTGTGACAATAGACTATATTTCTATCATGAGTATTAAAAGTTAAGCCTTAACTTTTAATACCGTTATACGGAGGTAAGTCTATGAACTCAGCAACAACAGCAGTGGCTGTACAATACCGTTTAAAAGAGTGGGCAGAGCAGATCAGGGAATGCCAGAACCGGCCCGCAGGCATGAGTGTTGTTGATTGGTGTGCAAGCCACGGCATTACGAAAGCGAACTACTATTACAGGCTGCGCCGTGTAATGCAGGTGTGTCTGGAAAACCTTCCGCCGGAGACTCCGGCGCAGCAGATCGTCCCGGTAACCCCCTGCCTCCTGCATCAGGAAACACAAGACGATACCGATGCACGGCTGGGGCTTTCTGTTTCTGTAAACGGTCTTTCCATCCGCGTAACAGAATCCACACCCATGCCGCTGCTTGCGGCAGTCCTTAAGGTGGTGCGGGATGCTC